>Ga0182006_1000034_pt1 | contig 232484 bp, 218 predicted proteins | sample Sormic07211104_1_FD_123022 | JGI IMG/M metagenome (GOLD analysis project Ga0182006, IMG submission 123022) | Rhizosphere microbial communities from Sorghum bicolor, Mead, Nebraska, USA - 072115-104_1 MetaG | ecosystem: Host-associated > Plants > Roots > Rhizosphere | place: USA: Nebraska...
AAGGGCGAGCGTCACCGGGCCGCAGAGGGCGGGATCGGTCAGCGCTCGAATCGCGCGGGGTAGTGCGACGAGGAGCTGTTCCGGGCGGACGATGCGATCGAAGTAACGCGAGACCGGTCGAAGTGTGTCGTTGACCGAGACCGTGCCGTCCGAGAAGTCCTCGAGCTGCTGGAGCACGGGATCCGGTGCGCGCGAGACGAAGATGTCGCCCGGTAGCAGCAACACCGGCAGGCGGTTCACGTGGGCGAGCGCGGCGGCGGTCACGAGGTTGGTCGCGCCGGGGCCGATCGATGTGGTTACGGCCATCATGCGGCGACGCATGTGGGTCTTCGCATAGGCGATGGCGGCATGTGCCATCGCCTGCTCGTTGTGGGCACGGTAGGTCGGAAGGACGTTGCGTGATTCGTACAGCGCTTCGCCGATGCCAGCCACGTTGCCGTGGCCGAAGATGGCGAAGACGCCGCCGAACAACGGCGCCGACTCGTCGGAGTCCGCGTCGCGGCCGCGCAGCGCGGCCAGGTAGCGAATCAATGCCTGGGCGGCAGTAAGGCGGATGGTTGCGCTCATGCGGCTGCGCCTTCCTTCATCCGCTGGTCCGGCGTGCGCCGTCCGTCGCGCCATAGCGCAATCATCTCTTCGAAGGCGGTCCTGGCCTGCGCAACGAGGGTCGCGTCGTCGATCTTGCCCGCCAACCAAGCCGCGGCCGGCTCGATGAAGAGCGTGCGGCCCACGGCGAAACCACGAACCGTCGTGCTCTGCGCGGCATCGGCAAAGCCGGCTGCCAGCGCTTCCGCCGGCGCGTTGAGGCCGAGCAGCAGCACGCCGCGGCAATAAGGATCGCGCTCATGAATCAGTGCGTCGATCGCCCCCCAGGCCTCGCGGCGCGGTGGACACAGCTTCCACCAGTCCGGGCGGATGCCGAGGTTGTAGATGCGCTTCATCGAGCGCAGCACCAGGTCGTCGCGCTGTGCGGCATCCTTGCAGCCGGGCGGGATGACCTCGAGCAGCAATTCGTGGCCGCTGACCTTGGCCGCGTCGTAGAGCGCCAGCAACTGGGTCTCCTGCTCCACGCGATGCATGGCATCCGCATCCGGGTCGAAGGCGACCAGGCACTTGATGACGTGCTCTTTCGGCCAGCTCACCAGCTGGGTACCGATAGAGCGGCCGCGTTCGAACTCGAGCGGGTTGGAGCCGGGTACTTCCACCGGGCGACCGATCCACCAGCCGCGACCACTGGCCGCGTTCAGCGCGTCCTGGCCGTAACGGTCGTCGGCGAGCAAGCCGATGTGTCCATGCAGCAGGCCGGCGCGCTCGGTGGCGGCAACGGCCTCGACAAGCAACTCCTTCAGCCGCGGAATCTTCGCCTCATCGCCACCGACATCACGGCTGAGTTCGAAGAACGGCGTACGGTGGTCGAACGCGAACACGTAGAGCTCGTCCCACTGCTTGCGTGCTACGGACGTGCGATGCAGATGGGAAAGCTCCTTGTCCAGGTCCGGACGTGCGATGCCGCCTTCACGGGCGAGGAAGGCATCCAGCTCGGCGCGGCTCGGCATGGCCGGTGCGCAGCCGTGCCGCGACACGACGATGGCGCCACAGGCGTTGGCGAACGCGCAGGAGCGCTCGACGGTCTCGCCGCTCAGCCAGCCAGTGAGGAAACCGGAAAGGAAAGCATCGCCGGCACCAAGCACGTTGAGCACTTCGACGCGGCTGCCGCGATAGGTCGGCGCATCGTCGATGCTGGCCGGGATGGGGCCTTCGATGACGCTGCAACCGATCGCGCCACGCTTAACCACCAGGGTGGCCGCGGTGATGCCACGAACGGCGCGCAAGGTCGCCATGAGGTCTTCGCTACCGCCGGCGATATGGAACTCTTCTTCCGTGCCGACGATGAGATCGAAGCCGGGAAGGATGGCTTGCAGGTGGCGGGTGACGTGGTCGGCGGCAACGAAGCGCTGCTCGCCCTCACCGCGGCCGGTGAGGCCCCAGAGCACGGGGCGATAATCGATATCGAGCACGGTGCGCACGTCATGCTTGCGCGCCAGTTCGATCGCACGCGAGCTCGCCGCGTGTACGCCGGGCTCGGAGAAATGCGTGCCGGTGATGGCGAGTGTCCGGCACCGGGCGATGAAGGCTTCATCGATATCGTCGGCGGTCAGCGCCATATCGGCGCAGTTCTCGCGATAGAAAAGCAGCGGGAACGTCTCCCGATCCTTGATGCCGAGGATGGCCAGCGCGGTCAGGCGCTCGTGGTCGATGCGGATCTGGCTGACGTCGCTGCCTTCGGCCGCGAGCGTCTCGGTGAGGAAACGGCCCATGTGGTCGTCGCCGACGCGGGCGAGCATGGCCGAGTGCATGCCCAGGCGCGCCGTGCCGAAGGCGACATTGGCCGAGGAGCCGCCGAGGTACTTGGCGAAGCTGGTGACATCTTCCAGGCGGGCGCCGATCTGCTGGGCGTAGAGATCCACGGCGAGCCGGCCGAGGCAGGCCACGTCGATGGGGCGGGAGGTGGAGCGGGGGAGGGGGCTTCGCATAAGGGTTCCGTGATCAGGCCGCGCGGCCTTCCAGTTCGTCGACGAGGCTCTGGATCTCCGTGCCGCCGGCCATCATGTCCAGCACGGCTTCCTTGGTGATGTCCTTCTTGGAGAAGGTGCCCATGGACTGGCCGCGGTTGAGCAGGGTGAAGCTGTCCGCGATGGGATAGGCGTGATGCACGTTGTGGGTGATGAAGATCACCGAGATGCCACGCTCGCGCGCCTGATGGATGAGCTTCAATACGTTGCACGACTGCTTCACGCCGAGGGCGGCCGTGGGCTCGTCGAGGATCAGCACCTTGGCGCCGAAGTGAATGGCGCGGGCGATGGCCAGGCACTGGCGCTCGCCACCGGACATCGTTCCCACCGGCTGGCTGGCGTCGCGTACGCGGATGCCCATCTCGGCCAGCTTGTCGCGCGCGGTCTCGTTGGCGTAGTTCATGTCGATGACAGGGATGACACCGAACAGTTTCTTGCGCGGTTCGCGACCGGCGAAGAAGTTGCGTGCCACGCTCATCAACGGTACCAGCGCCAGATCCTGGTAGACCGTGGCGATGCCGCGATCGAGGGCTTCGCGAGGCGAATTGAAACGCACTTCCTCACCGTCGACGCGATATGTGCCGGAGCTCGGCAGGTGCACGCCGGCAAGGGTCTTGATCAGCGTGGACTTGCCGGCACCGTTGTCGCCGAGAAGACAGTGCACCTCGCCACGCTTGAGGCGCAGCGTGACGCCCTGCAGGGCAATGACGGTACCGAAGAACTTGCTGACGTCGTCGAGCTCGAGGATGAAATCGTCGGCCATGGTGGCGCCCCTCATTTTGTCGCCGCAGCGCGGCTGCGGATGTAATGGTTGAACAGCACCGCCAGCAGCAACATGCCGCCGAGGAAAACGCGGTACCAGTCGGAATCGATATTGGTGTACGAGATGCCGATCTGCACGACGCCGAAGATCAGCGCGCCGAAGCAGGCGCCGATGACCGAGCCGAAACCACCCGTCAGCAGGGTGCCGCCGATGACCACGGCGATGATCGCTTCGAACTCCTTCTGCAGGCCGCGATCGGCCGCGGCGGAGCCGACGTCGGCCACCTGCAGCACGCCGAACAGGCACGCGCAGAAAGCGGTGAGCACGAACAGCGAGATCTTCACGCGGCGTACCGGCACACCGACATTCTTCGCGGCATTGGAGTCGCCGCCGACGGTGTAGATCCAGTTACCGAAGCGTGTGCGCGCAAGCACGAAGCCGGCAGCGAGAGCCATGACGATCCACCACACCAGCACCTTGGGCAGGCCGCCGACCACCGGGTCGCCGCTGGGCAGCTTGGTAATCAGGTTCATGCTGGCCAGGCCGTTGAACAGCCAATGAAAGGTGGTGCCCTGGAAGAGGGCGGAGATAACGGGGTCATCGGTGAACTTGTCACCGATGCCGCTGACGATGGTGCTGTTGGCGAAGCTGGTGGAGAGCACCAGCGTGAGGCCGCGCAGGATGAACATGAAAGCCAGCGTCACGATGAAGGACGGTAGCTTGGTACGTACCACGAGGTAACCGTTGAGGGCGCCCAGCGCCATGGAGCCGACGAAAGCGAAGATCACGGCGGCCCACAGCGGCCAACCCAGGTACATGGGTGGAATGGCGACCATGACACCGGCGAAGCCGATCATCGAACCCATCGACAGATCGAATTCGCCGGCAATCATGAGGAGGCAGGCGCCCACGGCGATGATGCCGAGGTAGCCGGCCACCTGGGCCCAGTTGATGATGCCATCGAGCGCAAACATGCCCGAGCCGCCGGCGAAAATGCCGAAGAAGGCGAAGACGAGCACCGTGCCCGCGATGGACCCGAGCTCGGGCCGGTCGAGCAGGATGCGCCACGGTGAAAGCTTGCGTACGCGTTCGTCCGTGGGTTTCGATTCTTCCGGCGCTTGCGCGCGGTTAGCCTGGATCATGTTCGGAACGCTCTCGTTGATGGCACTCATGGCTTGGGTCCTTCGGATCGCTTAGCGGTACGTGCCCGCGTACTTCTCAACCGTCGCCACGTTGTCCTTGGTGACGAACGCGGGACCCGAGCTGACGCCCGTGGCGGTGTAGACCGGGTGCAGGTCGTACTGCTTCAGGCGGGCCTGGAACTTCGGGTTGGCCTTCAGCGCGGCGATGATCTTGGCCGGGTCGTTGGTCTTCTGGTCGTGCGCGATCACCAACGCGGCGACGCCCATGTAACCCTGCAGGTAGGGCTGCTGGTCGATCGCGTACTGGATGGTTCCGGACTTGATGCCGGCAATGATCGCGGGTGACAGATCGAAGGTGCCGAAGTTGATCTTGCCGACCAGGTGCATGTCGTTGACCACCTTGATGGTCGGCTCGGCGGCATTCGGGCCCAGAGCCAGGATGGCCTGGGTCTTCGGGTTGCTGCGCAGGTAGGCACTGACCTTGCTGGCGACCACGGTGGGATCCATGCCCGTGTCGATCATCGAAGTCTTGCGCCAGTCCTTCACGCCGATGGCGTCGGCGAAGCCCTGGCAACGCTCGAACGAAGCGTTGTTGGTGGCGTAGTGGTTGACGCAGACGAAGCTGGTGACGCCGGCAGCCTTGGCGCGGTCGCCGGCGGCCTTGCCCGCGTCGTACTCGCCCTGGCCCACGTGCATGATCGCGCCGAGTTTCTTGCTCTCGTCCGGCGTGCCGGAATTGATCGTGACGATGGGGATGCCCTTGGCCGTGACCTTGGCGGCCGGGGCCTTGAGCACCGCGAAGCTGGCGATATCGAAGGCGACGCCCTGGTAATTGCGGGCGGCGGCCGATTCCAGCTGGCGGGCCATTTCGCTCAGGTCGCCGTTGCCGGAGCCGCGGTAGTCCACGTCGACGCCGAAATCTTCACCGGCCTGCTTGATCGAGTTCTTGATGGTGTTCCACCAGGAATCGGAGTCTGCGGCGTGGGTAACCAGGACATAACGGTCTCCCGGAGCCGCCTGGGAGGCGGGGGCGGCGAGGCCGAGGCCGAGGGCAAGGGCTGCAGCCAGAGTGGCTTGAATCAGTTTGGATCGCATATTGCCTCCACAGGAGACCGGTTCTACCGGCCGGACGGGGTGTCGAACGCGATGCGGCCGTGTGGGCCGCTTTTTGCCGAAAGCGGTCCGAGCATGGACCCGCCGTTCCAGCGTTGCAATTTGCATTGCAGCAAAAAAATAAATGGAAAATACGTTCCATCGCGTGGTTCAATGCGGCCGGTCCCTTGATGGAGTTACTGATGGCCAAGCGCAGCGAAGCCGATGCCCTCATGCAGCGCATCGCCGAGGAGTTCGAGGCCCTGCCACGCCAGTTGCAGGGCGTCGCCCGCTACCTTGAGGAACATCGCAGTTCGATCATGGTCCAGCGCGTAGGTGAGATTGCCGAAGGCTGCGGGGTGCATGCATCGGCGGTCGTTCGCTTCGCCCAGCGCTTCGGCTATTCGGGCTTCACCGAGATGCAATCGGTGTTCCGCGACGCATTCACGGCCCAGACCTCGCCCTCGCGCAGCTACCAGCAGCGCATTCGCAGCGTCATCAAGAACCGCGCTTCGGCCATGCCGGCGGTAGAGATCGCCTCGCGCTTTATCGACGCCAGCCGCGCGGGCCTGGACGAACTGGCCGAAGAGCTCGACGAGACGCGATTCCAGAAAGCCGTGGACATGCTTGCCACGGCCGAAAACATCTACGTGATGGGCGTGCGCCGGTCGTTTGCGATTGCCACGTACATCGCCTATGCGCTACAGCACACGCAGAAACGCGTGCACCTGGTCAACGGCCTGGGCGGCATGTTCCGCGAGCAGCTGCGCAGCCTGGGCAAGGGCGACGCGCTGATCGCGATCAGTTTCCCACCGTTCGGCAAGGAAACGCTCTATGCGATGCGCGTGGCGCAACAACACAAGGCTAGTGTGCTTGCCATTACCGAGAGCGATCTGGGTCCACTGGCCCGCCACTCGGACGTTTTGCTCAAGGTGAAGGAAGGGAGCGCGTTTGCGTTCCGCGGCCTCACCAGCACCATGTGCCTGTGCCAGGCGCTGTTCGTCGCGCTGGCCTATCGGCTCGAACTCACAGTTGAAGAAACACTTCCCCGAGGAGAATACGATGATTGAAGTTGCCGTTTTCGGTGCCGGTCGCATCGGCAAGATTCACGCGGGCAATGTTGCCCGCCACCCTGAAGCGCACCTGCGCTACGTGGTCGACGTGCACGCGCCCTCGGCGCAGGAACTTGCGGGCAAGCATGGCGCGAAGGTCGCCACGGTGGACGAGGCCCTCAACGATCCCGCCGTCGGTGCCGTCGTCATCGGCTCCAGCACGGATACGCATTCGGACCTGATCCACCGCGCCGCTGCTGCGGGCAAGGCGATTTTCTGCGAGAAGCCGGTGGACCTGGACGTGGAACGTGCGCGCTCCTGCCAGGCCGCCGTCGAGAAAGCCGGCGTGGTCTGCATGATCGCGTTCCAGCGCCGTTTCGATCCGACCTTCTCCGCGCTGAAGAAGCGCCTGGAAGAGGGCGAGGTCGGCACGCCGGAACTGCTCATCGTCACCAGTCGTGACCCCGGCGCGCCGCCGGTGAGCTACATCAAGAGCTCCGGCGGCATCTTCAAGGACATGCTGATCCACGACTTCGATATCTTCCGCTGGATCCTCGACGACGAAGCCGTGAGCGTGCATGCCACCGGCAGCTGCCTGACCGATCCGGCGATCGAAGCCGCGGGCGATATCGACACCACGGCTGTCACCATCCGTACCAGGAGCGGCAGGCTTTGCCAGATCAATACGTCGCGCCGCGCCGCCTATGGTTACGACCAGCGCTTCGAGGTGCTCGGCAGCAAGGGCATGCTGCAGGCCGGCAATGTGTCGCCGACCCAGGTGGTTTCGCACACGTCGAAGAACATCGCACACGATCTCCCGGAGCACTTCTTCCTCGAGCGCTATCGTGAGGCGTATGCGGCGGAAATCGCCCACTTCTTCGATGCACTGGTCGCTGGCACTCCCGTGCGCACCACCATCGCCGATGGCATCAAGGCGCTGGAACTGGCCGAGGCCGCCGCACGCTCCTGGCGTGAAGGCCAGGCCGTGGCCGTGAACATCTGACCCGGAGCGCCTGTCCATGACTTCCCTACGCATCGGCCTTGCCGGCCTCGGTCGGCTCGGCCAGCGTTACGCTGAAAATCTCGCCCGTGCGATACCGCGGGCGGAACTGGCTGCCGTGTGCAGCCCTGTCGAGAGCGAGCGTGCCTGGGCACGCGACACGCTCGGCGTGTCCACGATTTACAGCGACTACGAGGACATGCTGGCCGATCCGTCACTGGACGCGGTCTTCCTCGTTACGCCGACCTCGCTGCACGCGGCGCAGATCGAACGCGCACTCGACGCCGGCAAACACGTGTTCTGCGAGAAGCCGCTTTCGCTGGAGCTGGATGACTGTCGCCATGCCGCCGCCCATGCGGCGAAGGCAGGCAAGCGCGCCATGGTGGGCTTCGTCCGCCGTTTCGACGAGAGCTACCAGCATGCGTTCCAGCACATCGAGGCCGGTGGCATCGGCCGTCCCTTCCTGATCTATTCGCAGACCACGGACCTGGCCGACCCGAGCGGTGCCTTCCTGAAGTTCGCCCCCACCAGTGGCGGCATCTTCCTCGATTGCAGCGTGCACGACGTGGACCTCGCCCGCTGGCTGCTGGGGCGTCCGAAGGCGAAGAAGGTCTATTCGACTGGCACGGTAGCCATGTATCCGCCGCTGGAAGCGATGGGCGATGTGGACAACGGCATCGCCATCGTGGAGTTCGAAGGCGGCCGCATGGCGATGTTCTATGCCTCGCGCACGCAGGCTCACGGGCACGACACGCATACGGACATCACGGGCACGGCAGGCCGCTTGAGCGTCGGTCGCAATCCTCGCGCGGACCGCGTGGAGATCGCCGATGCCAATGGCATCCGCAACACCGTCGTGCCGTCGTTCTACGAGCGATTTGCCCCGGCCTTCGTGACCCAGGCGAAACACTTCGTGGATGCGATTCTGGACGAGACGCCGTTCGACCTGACCATGGACGACGCGGTGGAGGCGACGCGGATTGCCGTCGCGTTGCGGCAGTCGCTGCAGAGCGGGCAGCCGGTTTTGCTGGACTGAGGTACAAGAGCATCGCCGATGAATCGGCTCCTACAGGAAGCGGGCTCAGCTCCTTGCGGGATCCACTTCCTGTAGGAGCCGCTTCAGCGGCGATGGGTGCTAGCGGTGCCACTCATGAAAAACCCTTCATAAAACCTCCATGACGCACCGCAGCAACCCCACGGTATAATGGCCCAGCCATGTCTCTCCCCTCCCTAGTTCCCACCCGCGGCCGGCGTTTCGCCGTGACCGCGCGCATCCTTTCCTCGGTCGTCTTCTCCTTCGTCTGCTACCTGTGCATCGGCATTCCGCTTGCCGTGTTGCCGGGTTTCGCACATCTGGACCTGGGCTATTCGACGATCATCGCCGGTCTGGCCGTGAGTGCGCAGTACCTTGCGACCCTGCTCAGCCGGCCACATGCCGGACGCATGGCGGATGCGATGGGACCGAAGCGGACGGTGGTCGCCGGCCTCGTGGTACTGGCGATTTCCGGCCTGTTCCTCGCCCTGGGCGCCATCGTGCCGAAGATGCCGGGGCTTTCGCTCACCCTGATCCTGTTGAGCCGCCTTGGCCTCGGCTTTGCCGAGAGTTGGGTAAGCACCGGGTCGATTACCTGGGGCATCGGTGGTATCGGCGGCGAACACACCGCCCGGGTGATCTCCTGGAACGGCATCGCCACGTACGGTGGTATCGCCGTGGGCGCACCGCTGGGTGTGATGCTGGCGCGGGACCACGGTTTCATCTCGCTGGGCATCCTTACCTTTGCGCTCGGGCTGGTGGCTTTGCCTTTCGCCCTGTGGAAGGCCCGCGTGGCACCAAGCCATGGCGAGCGCCTGCCGTTCAAGAGCGTGCTGACGCGCGTGATGCCCTACGGCGTGGGGCTGGCGCTGGGCTCGATCGGCTTTGGCTCGCTATCCACCTTCGTGGCGCTGTATTACGCCAGCCGCGACTGGTCTGACGCGGCCCTGTCCCTTTCGGTATTCGGTGGCTGTTTCATCGGCATACGCCTGATCTTCGGTAACGCGATCGATCGTTTCGGCGGCTATCGCGTCGCCATCGTCTCACTGGTGGTGGAGTGCCTGGGCCTGATCCTGCTGTGGCTGGGCACGACGCCCCACGCCGCGCTCGCTGGCGCTGCGCTGACGGGATCGGGATTTGCCCTGGTCTTCCCGGCACTGGGGGTGGAGGCCGTCGGCCGGGTCAGTACGCACAACCGGGGCGCCGCGCTGGGTGCCTATTCGGTATTCCTGGATGTCGCGCTGGGCCTCACTGGCCCGGTGGGCGGCTGGATCGCAGGCTCGTACGACTATCCCGCCATTTTCCTGCTGGCCGGCTTCGCGTCGCTGGCGGCGGCGATCCTCTCGGTGTCGCTTTACCTGCGTTTCGGCCGCGATGCGCTACCACGCGATCAACGGGCTGATGCACGGGCATAATGCCCTTCTGATCCCTCACGAGTTTTCTTCATGCCGTACGATCGCAGCTGGATGGGCTTTGGCATTATCGGTGCCCTCGAATCGGGCGGCATTGCCCTGCTGGTCGGCATCGTCGTCTACGCGCTGCTGCATGCGTTCGCCGGCAAGCCCAATGGCTGGAGCGACGGCAAGGAGATTTCCATCGCCTTCATCCTCACCGTCGCGCTCGGTGGGGGCCAGGATATGTGGGACCTGCTTTACTTCACGATGGCGCCGCTGCAGTCGCTGACCCTGCTGCAGCTGAAGCTGGCGGCAGTGCACGATCCGGACGCGATCGGCCTGCGCGTGTTCTTCGACATCGTCGGCGCGCTTATCGGCGCGTGCATCGGCTGGGCGATGTTCTCCGGTGGGTTGAAGCGGTTGCTTGCAGGTATGCGCTCGTCCTGACACCTGTGGGAGCCGCTTCAGCGGCGATGGGTGCTTGCGATAACCCGGCCCGCTGCCGCCGGATCGCCGATGAATCGGCTCCTACAGTAAGAGGTTCGTTACGATTTGTGGGCGAACATCCAGTCCCACAGGTCCGGCGTCGCATACGCCTTTTCCCACGAGCCGTGATTCACGCCGGGGAACTCGGTGTACTTCACCTCGGCATGGCGCTTCAGCAGCGCGGCATTCATGCGACGCGACTGCTCGGTCGGTACGACGTTGTCGTCGCCGCCGTGGAAAATCCAAACCGGTAACTTGCCGATCTTTTTCGCGACCCAGGCATATGCGTCGTCGCCCTTGGGCACGCCGTGCACGTATAGATTGCGGCCGTCGTCCGGCAGCGCTTCGACACCGCCGCAGATGATGGCCGCCGCGGCGAACATGCCGGGATGGTCGGCGGCGATCTGCCAGGAGCCGAACCCGCCCATCGACAGGCCGGTGAGATAGAGGCGCTTACGGTCGCCGTGGAATTCCTTCACGCTCTTCTCGAGCGCGGCCAGGGCCATGTCTGCATCGGCCTTGTCGGTCCACTCGGTATCGTTCGGCGCTTGCGGGATCACCACCACGGCAGGGAAATCCGTGTGCTGTTTCAGCCAGGGTGGCAGGCCTTGCGAGAGCTGGGCCTTATTGTCGTCGCCACGCTCGCCGCTGCCGTGGAGGAACAGGACCACGGCGGGCTGCTTGCCTTCGACGTCGGCGGGGACGAAGACCTGGTAGCGGTAGGTTTTTCCGTGCACATCCACGCTGCGTTCGACGAACTGCGCGGGAGCGGCGGCGGCCCCGCCGATCATGGCCATGGCGGATAGGAAGGCGAGGGTACGCAGCATGCGGGGTCTCCGGTCGGGGCAGGGTACCGAGTCAAGCGGAGTAACGGGCGTATCGCAAGCGTCGGGACTTTCCGACCGCCGGATGCCTTCCGGATCGCCAGATGTCTTCCAGATCGCCAGATCTCTCTTGTAGGAGCCGCTTCAGCGGCGATCCCGCGGCAGCGGGCCAGGTTATCGCAAGCACCCATCGCCGATGAATCGGCTCCTACAGAAGCGGGAGCCGTGCCTCATAAGACCGGGTCGAAGAGCCGGGCGACGTGCAGTGCGACGCGCTGCAGATAGGTCAGGCGCTGGTAATCGTTCTGGTTCACTTCTTCGGACTGGGCGAAGTCATGGGTCAGCATCGTTTCCACTTCGCCGGCGAAGGTCGCATCCACGTTCAACGCCGAGATCTCGAAGTTCAGGCGGAAGCTGCGGTTGTCCATGTTCATGCTGCCGACCACCGCGGTGTCGTCGTCAACGAGCATCACCTTCTGGTGGATGAAGCCGGGCTGGTAGCGGAACATGCGAATGCCCGCCAGCGTGGCCTCGTGCGCATAGAGCGTGGAGGCCATGAAGACGGTGCGGTGGTCGGGGCGACACGGAATAAGTATGCGCACGTCCACGCCGCGGAACACGGCCAGGCGCAGTGCGCCGAACACGGCCTGGTCGGGCACGAAGTAGGGCGTGGTGATCCAGACGCGTTGCTTCGCCGCATGGATGGCCTGGGTGAAGAACAGCGAGCAGCTTTCCTGGCGGTCGGCAGGACCCGTGGCGACGATCATCGTATTGGCGCGGCCGCAGCGCTCCGGCGGTGGTGACGACGGCGGCCGTTCGCCGGTAACCCAGTACCAGTCTTCGGCGAACACGCGTTGCAGGTCGGCCACGGCGGGGCCTTCGATTTCCATGTGCGTGTCGCGCCACGGCGACAGCGGCGGTTTTGCACCGAGGTATTCGTCACCGGCATTGAGGCCGCCGACGAAGCCGCGCACACCGTCGACGACAAGCACCTTGCGGTGATTGCGGAAGTTCAGCTGGAAACGATTGCGCCAGCGTCGCGTTGCAAAGCGCCGCGCGACGACGCCGCCGCTGCGCAGGGTTTCGATGTAACTGGCGGGCAGGTCGTGGCTGCCAATGCCGTCATACAGCAGGCAGACGTCCACGCCAGCCGCCGCCCGCTCGAGTAGCGCGTCGCGCAGGCGTCGACCCAGTACGTCGTCGTGGATGATGAAGAACTGCACCAGTACGTAGTGCTCCGCGCGCGCAATGGCGGCGAACATCGCCTTGAACGCGTCCTCGCCATCGATATGCAGCGCCAGCCCGTTGCCACCGTGCATGGCCGTCTTGAGCATGCGGCCGATGGCTTCGTAGCGCTCGTCGTGAACGGGCTTGGTGACCGGAAGCATGCCCGACCGGGACGGTTGCTCGGCTTCTTCATGGAGCATGAAGAAGCGCGCCTGGCGCTGGCGGTGCAGGTCCACGTAGCCGCCGAAGTGGCTGGCGCCGAGGAAGAAGTAGGGAACCAGGGTGACATAGGGCAGAAGCACCAGCCCGAGCACCCAGGCGAACGCCCCTTGGGCCGTGCGCGTATGCATCACGGCATGCATGGCAGCGAAGATCCCCGCGACGTGCAGGGTCAGCGCGGCGATGGCGATCATTGACCCGATCATGGGCTTTCCACCCCGATCTTCAATCCTGCAGCAAGAGTGTTTGTCGCGTGCGGGTGTATGTGCATAAGGGCCTGGGGCGGACAATCCGCGTTATCGCTTTCCAACGAGCCTAACCCATGAACCCCTCTCCGTCCCGCCTGCCCTTGCTGGCACTGGCAGTAGCCGCCTTCGCGATCGGTACCACCGAGTTCGTGATCATGGGGCTATTGCCGGAAGTCGCTACCGATCTCAAGGTGAGTATTCCCTCCGCCGGCATGCTCGTCTCCGGCTACGCCCTGGGTGTGGCTGTCGGCGCGCCGCTGCTTGCCGTCCTCACCGCAAAGATGGAGCGCAAGCATGCCCTGTTGCTGTTGATGGGCCTGTTCATCCTCGGCAATGCGTTGTGTGCCATCGCGCCGAACTACGACGTGCTGATGGTGGCGCGCGTGGTTGCGGCCTTCTGTCACGGCTCGTTCTTCGGCATCGGCGCGGTGGTCGCCGCGCACCTGGTGCCGGCCAACCAGCGTGCCCGTGCCATTGCCCTGATGTTCGCCGGCCTGACGTTGGCCAACGTGCTCGGCGTTCCCTTCGGCACCTTCCTCGGCCAGTGGGCTGGCTGGCGCTCCACGTTCTGGGCCGTCACGGCGCTGGGCGTGATCGCTGCACTGGGTGTCGTCCGCTTCGTTCCCTCGCTGCCGGACCTCAAGGCGCCGGACATGCGCCGCGAATTGCGCGTGCTGCGCGAACCGCAGGCCCTGATCGCCCTGGGCATGACGGTGCTGGGCTTCGGTGGTGTGTTCACCGTGTTCACGTACATCGCCCCGATCCTGCAGGAGCAGTCGCATATCAGCCCCCATTGGACCGGCGCCGTGCTGATCCTGTTCGGCCTCGGCACCACCATCGGCAACATACTCGGTGGTCGCCTTGCCGACTGGAAGCTGATGCCGTCGCTGATGGGCATCCTGGTGGTGCTCACCGGTCTGCTGGTCGCGTTCGCCTGGACGATGCATTCGACCGTCGCCTCTATCGTCACCGTGTTCCTTTGGGGCATCGCCGCGTTCGCCACGATTGCTCCGCTTCAATCGCGCGTGGTGCATGTGGCCGGTGATGCGCCAAACCTTGCATCCACGCTGAACATCGCCGCCTTCAACCTCGGCAACGCCGGCGGTGCATGGCTGGGCGGCGCGGTGCTGGCGGCGGGCTATTCCATGCCGACGGTGAGCCTGACCGGTGCTGCCGTCACCGTGGCGGGCCTGCTTGCTACGATGGCCAGTGTTGCGCTCGAACGCCGCCGCCCGATGGTCGCGGTGGCCGAAGGCGCCTGACTTCCAGGAGAGCTCCCATGAAAGCCGTCGCTTATCGCACCCCGCTTCCCGTGACCGATCCGCAGAGCCTGCTCGATGTCGAATTGCCCACGCCTGAGGCCCGCGGCCGCGACCTGTTGGTGAAGGTCGAAGCGATCTCGGTCAACCCCGTGGACACCAAGATTCGCAAGAACACCGACCCGGAAGGTGCCGACAAAGTACTTGGCTGGGACGTGGCGGGCACGGTGGTCGGGGTCGGTCCGGAAGTGCGGCGTTTCAAGGTAGGCGATGCCGTGTGGTACGCCGGTGCGATCGATCGTCCCGGCGCCAACAGCGAGTTCCACGTTATCGACGAGCGTCTGGTCGGACGTAAGCCATCCACGCTCACCATGGCCGAAGCCGCAGCGCTGCCGCTGACGACGGTGACTGCGTGGGAGTTGATGTTCGAGCGCATGGGCATCCCGCATGGCACGCAGGGGCGTCCCGCCACCTTGCTGGTGGTAGGGGCCGCGGGTGGTGTCGGCTCCATCGCCGTGCAACTGGCGCGGCGCCTTACCGGTCTCACCGTGATCGGCAGCGCGTCGCGCCCGGAGACGCGTGAATGGGTCGAGGCGATGGGCGCGCACCACGTGGTCGACCACGCGAAGTCCCTGGTCGACGAAGTGCGTGCGGTCGCGCCGGATGGTGTGGACTACGTGCTGGGCCTGACACGCACCGAACAGCATTTTCCTGCGCTGGTCGAGTTACTCAAACCGCAGGGCAAGTTCGGCCTGATCGACGATCCCGCCGAGCCGATCGACATCCGCCTGATGAAGCGCAAGAGCCTCTCGCTGCACTGGGAGTTGATGTATACCCGCTCGCTGTTCCACACCGACGACATGGCCGAGCAGGGTCGCATCCTCGACGAGGCGGCGAACCTGGTGGATGCGGGTGTGCTCAGGACGACGATGCGCGAGAACGCCGGTGTCATAAACGCCGCCAACCTGCGCAAGGCCCATGCCTTGCTCGAGAGCGGCAGGACAATCGGCAAGGTCGTCCTCGAAGGCTTTGCCTGAGAGGCGACCCCCGCGACTACCGGGAGTGCGCGCGTTCGGCGCTCTCGGCCATGAGCATGTTCGCCACGCTCTGGGCCTGCTTGCGGATTTCCGGGATCGCCGTGGATTCCCATAGCGCGCCGCGAAGCAGGCTGCCGATCGCAAAAAGATTCGAGCGGGGGCGGCCGTTGCCATCGAGCAGATGGCCGTCGGGCAGGGCCGCGAAGCCCAGGCCGAGCGGATCCGGTTTTACCAGGCCGTCGATCACCAGTTGGCGCACCAGACGATGCTCGGTGCGCAAGGTGTCGGTGTTGAGGCCGACGGTCTGGATCACGACGTCGTAGGACTCGATTGCTTCACCGCCACCCGGGAGGCCGCGCTTGACGTCCAGCGCACCCTCGAGGGACAGCGACACGCCACGCATGCGTCCACGACCACGAGTGAGGCGGCCGGCACATTCCAGCCCGGCAATGGCGGCGGCGATCTGCGGCGGCATGCGATGGCGCGCCCGCTCCCATGCCCAACGGGCGTGACGGAGGAAACGCGCGCGCTCGCCTTCAGGTAAGTCCGCCCACAGCGATTGCGTATGCGGTCGCAGGCCATCGACCAGCGTGCGCCAGTCTTCGGCTTGTGCCGCGGCCTCGCGCAGGCTGTGCATCCATACGCGCACATTGGGGTCGTCACGCATCGACTCGACGAGGTCCGCGTCGTTGTCACCGGGAGCGGAAGCGGAAGCCAGATGCGGCTCGGGCAGCTTGCCGTGGCGCGACAGTGCGGTGAAGTGTGCGTTCGGCCAGCGCGCCGAGAGGTCCAGGAGTACGTCGACAGCGGTGAGGCCCAGGCCGATCACCAGCACGCGCAGCGGTCGCTCATCGGCCGGCGCGGCAACCAGGTACGGCCATGGATCGGTGACGTAACGACCGCTGGCAATGGCGGCATCGTCGACCCCCGGCAGCGGCCGAGGCGGCAGCGAGCCGATCGCCAGCACGGCGGCTTCCGCATGGGCGACTTCATCGCCAAAACCGATCGTCACACCTTCGCTCGAAGGCACCAGCGATTCGGCCATGAAGGGGATGACGTTCACGTCGTGTCCGAACGAGCCGGCATTCCTGACGGCCTGTTCCACGCGCGACTGCAGGAAGTCGCCGTACAGGCGACGAGGCAGGAAGTCCGAACCCTTGACGGTCGGATCGCGTTCCTGCGCGTATTCGAGGAAGCCGCCGGGCTTGCTGACGAACATGCCCATGGAGGCGGCGCGAACGTTGAGAAGGTGGCGCTCCGACGGCGTACCGTAGGCGACACCGCGCCCGGCGCCCGCGGCGCCGGCATACCAGTTCAGGTGCAACGGCCGGGGCGTACGACGCTCCAGCAATTCGCTCACCAGCGTCGCCGCTGCTGCGCCACCGCCGATGATGGCGACTTTATGAAACATGCTTTGGTCCTTCGCCCTTGGGTTGGGGTGGAGGGCCGTTAGACCGTCAGGCCGTCAGGCGTCCCGCAATAATCGATTGCCTCGGTCGTGCGATCCAGTGTCCGGAAGGACCGGGCTGCTCATACGCGAGGTACTGTGCCAGATCGCCACCGTACACGTGAAGCGTGAGTGCCGTGTCATGACGCGACAAATTGCGACAGCGATGGGCGTGCGCTTCGGTGGCTTCGAACCACGTCGCGTCGCCGGGACCGAGCCAGGTACGGCCGGTGCTGCGCAGGGAATGGTCGGTGTCGTCCTTGTCGAAGGATTCCACTTCGAGTGCGCCCGCGATCATGGCTTCGAGGCCCCACAGACCGCCGTGATCGTGCACCGGCGTGGCGTAGCCCGGCGGCCAGGCCAGGATGAGGATGCTGACACCCGGGCGCGCGCGCTCGGCGACCATCCAGCGTTCGAAGCCGCGGCGACGTTCACGCAAGGGCCCCAGTGCTTCGGCCACTTCGGCGTTGCGGCCATGCAGCACGCGGCCGATCTCCCGCCCCATCGAGGCGAGGTCGGGGTGCTGCACGTCCGAATGATCGAGCGCGATGTCCCGCAAGGTTTTGATGATGGAGGAACGCATACCTATGCCCTAAGGCCGCCCGCGCTAAATCGACTGGCGGGAAGTGGAGCATGGCGTCCGTTAAACCCGCGTAACCCACAACCGCGAGGGCGGCTTTAAACTCTTCTGGCGTAGGCCGCATCGAACTGTCGGAACCGCCCCCTGGCGGCTGTCGTCCCACGGAGAGCAAAGCCATGATCGTCCTCACCTCGCTCGTCGTCCTTGCCGTTGGTTTCTGGCTGGTCTTCGCGCTGCTCGGCGCAGTGCTGAAGCTGGTGTTCGGCATTATCGGCGGTGTTTTCAGCATCGTCGGCGGCATCCTCAGCGCCGTCATCGGTGGTGTGGTGATGCTGGTGGTGGCTCCCGTCGTCGCCCTGGCCCTGCTGCCGGTGCTGCTGCCGGTGGCCCTCCTCGCGCTCATCGTCTGGGCCATCGCGCGGTCCTCGCGCCGCCCCGACGTGGTCGTGATGCCAGCTACCCACCGCTGATCGGAACGCCCCGGTCCTTGCCGGGGCGTTTGTCGTCCGGCCTTAGATACTTCTGAGGTCGAAGTTCACCGGGATGCGCGCCCAGGCCTGGACCTTATGGCCATTGGACTGCGCGGGCTGGAATCGCCATTTCGCCAGGACCTGATCGCGCGCGGCTCGGTCGAGCAGGTCGTGGCCGCTGCTGGACTCGATCACGACATCGAGCGGTTTGCCGGTCTCGTCCACGAGCACACGCAGCGTCACCGTGCCCTGCATGTGGCCGCGGATGGCCTGGGCCGGATACTTCGGCGCGGGTGCGGCGACGTAGGCCAGCGTGGCTTCGACCGGTCCTGCCTGCACGGCGGGTGGCGCGATGGTATCGACCACCGGCGCCGGCGGAACCATGGGAGCCGAGCCTTCGACGGTGGCGACGGGCGGGCTGACTACCGGCGGTGCCTCCACGTGCCTGGTCACCTGGGTCGGGGGTGGCTTGACCGGCAGCCGCTCGAGTTCGATTGGCGGCGGCGGCTTGACCGGCGGAGGCGGTTCGACGAACTGGAGCACGAACGGCTGGGCCAACGCCGGGGCTTCCACGAAGTGCGCGACCATGGGTCGCATGACGCAGAGGAGCGCGGCGGCGTTAAGCGCGATGGCCGCACTCATGGCGACGATGCGGGCGGTATCCGGGTGAACCCCGGCCAGGGACTGCGGACGAGCGAACGACATGAGCCACCTCCTGCAACGTGGGGGAAGGTGATGCGCGGTCGGGAACACGGCCGGTGGGGACCGGCGGGGATCGTGTTCAGGTCCGGTTGCAGAGTAGGCAGGGTTCGAACGAACTTGCAAGCAGGCCGTTTAGACGGCTGTTTGCGTAAGGGGTGACGGGTTAGGGCGAGCACCCATCGCCGATGAATCGGCTCCTACAAAGAGCCGCCCCGCCGCAGTCCCCTGTAGGAGCCGCTTCAGCGGCGATGCCTTCTGTAGGAGCCGCTTCAGCGGCGATAGCCAGACCGCCTCAGTGCGCCACCAACATCGGCACATCCGACTGCATGAAAAGGAACCGCGTCGTTCCCCCCAGCACCATCTCCGACAATCTCGACCTTCCCCATGCCCCCATGACGATCAGATCGGCCTTTTCCTGGTGCGCAAGATCCAGCAACGCCGGTCCCGGCGACGCCTGTGCGGCCTCATCCAGGCGCCGCACGTCGGCCTTCACGTCATGGGTGTTGAGCCAGCCGCAGATGTCGGTGTCGGGCAGGGCGCAGGTATCGAGTTCCTCGTCGCGGCTGCCGTCGATGACGGTGACCCGCGATGCCTTGCGCAACAGGGGAAGGGATGAGCGCATGGCCAGCGCGGATTCGCGGCTGCCGCTCCAGGCCACCAGTACGTGTTCGCCAAGGGTCTCCACCGCCGCCGCCTCGGGCACGACGAGCACTCCGCGACTGGCACCGAAGACGGTGCGCGAGACCACGCCGAAACCGACCGGCGCGTCGCCGCGCATGGTTGACGAGCGTTCCATCACGAGCATGTCGTAGCCGGCCGAGGCGTGACAGAGCAAGGTGACGGTGTCGCCGTTAGCCACCCGCCAGCTGCCTTTCAGACCGCGCGATTCGAGAAGAACCGCCCAATCCGCGCCGATCGCCTTGGCGTCCGTCGCGCGCTGGCGGACCGCGTCCAGTTGCATCGGCACCGCTTCCGGCACCGTGAATGCCGCGGCAGGCAGGTCCACCACGTGCATGGCGTCGAGCCTTGCGCCGATACGCGTGGCCATGGCCAGCGCGGCACGCAGGCCCGCGCCTTGCGGGGGAAGACGACCGATGTGCAGTAGCAATTCGAGTGTCATGGCCCATGGAACAACGCCGGGTGCATGCAGGTCAATCACCGCGTCCTCCGCGCCGGCCAATTGCGAGCGTTTCGCAACAACGCGCCGCATCGGTTACGCTCGGATCTTTGCGTCATCCGGAATCGCCATGGCCACCGAAAGCCTCCAACCGAGCTATCCCTTCGCCGAGGAAGTCGCCAGCAGCGTGATCCATGCCATCGGCCTCGTGCTGAGCATCGCCGGGCTGGCCATACTGGTCGCCTTCTCGGCGATGTACGGCGGTCCACGCGCAGTCGTCGCAAGTTCGGTCTTCGGTAGCACGCTGATCCTGCTGTACACGGCCTCGACGCTTTATCACTCCATTCCCGGCGTCATGGCCAAGCGCGTGCTGCGCACGATGGATCACATCGCGATTTTCCTGCTCATCGCAGGTACCTATACGCCGTTTACGCTGCTCGCCCTGCCGGGGGCATGGGGATGGGGACTGTTCGGAACGATCTGGGGCCTGGCGATCATCGGCAGCGCAGCCGAGCTGGGCATGCTCAAGCGTTACCGCAAGGCGGCCGTGGCGATGTACGTGTTGATGGGCTGGGTGGCGGTGATCGCCATCGAGCCGCTGCGTGAGCATGTAGAGACCGGCGGATTGCTGCTGCTCTTCGCCGGTGGCATGGCGTACACGCTGGGCGTGCCGTTCTACATGGCGCGCAAGCTGCCCTACCACCACGCCATCTGGCACGTTTTCGTGCTTGCCGGCAGCGTGCTGCATTACCTCGCGGTGCTGCTTTACGTCATCCCGGACGCGCCGGGACACTAGCACCCGGCACGGTTTGCAGGCTGTTGTAGGAGCCGATTCATCGGCGATCCCGCGGCAGCGGGCCAGGTTGGGGCGAGCACCCCATCGCCGATGAATCGGCTCCTACACAGAGTCGAAGCAGCCTTTCTCAGCCTTTCTTCTTTTCCTGCTCGGGAATGAAGCGTGTGCGTACCGCATCGGCCAGCAGGTCGGGCGGGAGCAGGCCCTGGGCGATCAGGAAGTCATTGAAGGCCTTGCGGTCGAACTTGCTACCCAGCTTCGTCTGCGTCTCCGCGCGTAGCTGGAGAATGCGCGTGTAGCCGTAGAAGTACGCCGTGGCCTGACCCGGGCTGTTCAACGTGTAGCGATCCAGCTCCTGGCGTGCCATCGGCTCGGACAGGCCGACGTCGTTGACGAGGATATCGTGCGCGCGGTCGCGATCGATCAGGCCCAGGTTGAGCATCGGATCGAGGAAGGCGCGCGCCGCCCGCAGCAGGCGGAACTGCAGGGCGATGAACTGACCCGCCGGCGGCTCGTACGGCATCATTTCCGCTTCGGAATAGAGCGCCCAGCCTTCCACGTTCACGCTGTTGAAGGCGAACAGGCTGCGCGTCAGCGATACACCCTGTTCGACCATCGCGGCGAACTGCAGCTCGTGCCCTGGTCGGCCTTCGTGCGCGGTCAAGGTCCACGCCGCGGCTTCGAAGGTGAAGTCGTCGTAGGTCTGCGTCTTTTCGCCGCTCTTGGGCGGGTTGCCCGTGGTTAGCACGAAGGTTCCGCGCTGCCCGGTATTGCCGACGAAGGGAGGGGGATCCATGTGCGGTGCGGGCGTGCGCGCGTTCTCCGCTTCGGAGGCAAGGCGCATGGCCATCTGGCGTTTGGGCAGTTCAACGATGCGCTGCTTGCGGATCGTGTCTTCGATCTTCAGCAGCACGTCGTGGTAAGTGGGTTCGACCTTGTCCTTGGCGAGCTGCTTTTTCTTCAGGCCCTTGAGCACCTCGCGGTAATCGCCGTCGGGTAGCCCTTCTGCCTTTGCGACCACGGGCGCAAGCGCCTGCAGTGCATAGGTGGTTTCCATGAATTCCAGCTCGGCACGACCGATCAGATCACGCGGTGCGATATCGAGACCAACCTGTTCGAGGTTGTATGCATACAGTGGCTCGGGCAGGCGGAAATCCGTGCGTGAACGCGGCAACACCGTCTTCTTTACCCAGGCGTTGTAATCCTTCAGTTGCTTGTCGAGCTTCGCCATGGCTTCGTCGCTGCCGGCGACTTTCTTCTCGGCGAAGAGTTTGCGGATGCCATCCACATAACGCTGCGTGTTGCCGAGCTTCTGTTCCACGTCCGCCTTGACCGGGCCGAGCAGGGCCTTGTCGTTGAGCTTCTCGTTGGTGCGGGCGCGCGCTTCGTCGACCAGCGCGGTGCAGCCCTGGGTCATGCCGACGTAGCACTTGAGGCGGCCAAGGGCGGCCTGGTTCTGTTCGGGCGTGCTCTGTTCGTTGAGCAGGGAGAATTCACCGCTGAAGACGATCTGCCCAGCGTCGTACCAGGGCAGCAGGTACTTGTCGTTGAGATCGATGCCCTTGATGTTGCCGTCGATCTGCTTGATCAGGATCTGCAGGTCCTGGTGCACGTTCGGGTCTTTCTCTTCCGCCAGGCGCTGCGCGTACTTCGCGCGCGCGGCGACGAGCGCCTCGCGTTGGCGCTTGTCCGTATCGGGGCCCAGGTCGGCGGTCTTTTCGTCGTAGCCCTTCACGCCGATGTCCGTGGCCGATTCCGGGCTGAAGCGGGCCGTGATATCGAGCAGGGTCTGGGCGTCCGCATTGCTGCGCGCGATCCAGTCGGCCGGCTTGGCATCCTGTGCATGGACGGTGCCGATGGCGAAGGTGACGGCGGCGGCGAGGGTCAGTCGTCGGAACATGGGTGTCTCCCCTTGATGGTCCGCCGAGACTAGCCGTTGCGCCCGGGCCTCGCCAATGTGCCGATTGGCCAGTCAGCTGAAGAGCAGGGCCACGCCGGCCATGCCGATCATCAGGAACGAAAGGACCACTTTGGCGACGATGCCCAGCAGCATGCCGAACCAGGTGCTGACGCCGACATGGGCCGAACGCAGCATGCTCTTGCCCGACCACAGTTCGCCGATCACGGCACCGGCGAAGGGCCCGATGAGCAGACCGGGCAGGCCGAAGAACATGCCGATGGTGGTACCTATGCCGGCACCCCACAGTGCGCGTGGACTGGCACCGATCTTCTTCGCACCCAGCGAGCCGGAAATGAAGTCCACGGCGATCCCCAGGGCGGCCACGATGCCGATCGCCACCAGCCAACCCCAGCCCAGATGACGGTACTCGTCCACGGCCGCTGCCAGCCAGATGCCGCCGAAGATCATCGGGACACCGGGCAGAATCGGCAGGATGGCACCCGCCAGGCCGCCGACGATCAGGGTGGCGGCGAGGACGTACAGGAACAGGTCCATCAACGAAATGCCCCGCGGTATTCGGGTTTCAGGTAGGCCGAGAAGGCATCGCTGGGCACGTCCACGGCCTGCGGACCGGCCGCATACGAAGCCACCTGGTAGGGCGGAAAGATGAAGGTCAGGCCATGAACCTTGTTGTCCGGGCCGGTGAGCAGGCTGAAGACGCGGAAATGGTCCTTGCCCGGTTCCGTGCCGGCGTCGATCTGCTCGCTGTCGGAGGCGAGGGGCTCGTCCTGGTCGTCCAACGCGGTGAGCAGCTGGCGACGTGCTTCGGCGGCAAACGCCTTCTCGGCCGCGTGAGGATCGGCGAAGAGCTCGCGAATACCGATGACGCGACGGGCTTCGACGTCGTAGGTGAAGCTGTCGACGATGGGCGCCGGATGCGCTGCGCCGGTGAAGGCCGAACCATCCACCTGGACGTTGATGAAGCGATCGGTGCGTGAGGCGACGGCGATGTCGAGATTGAGGTCCCAGGGCAGCTCACGGGCGCGCTCGCGGGCGCCGGGCGCGTCCAGGCTGTCCATGAAGGCGCGCTTCTGCCGGTCCACATAGCGTTCGATCGTCGCGCGCAGCGGCGCTGCCTTTGTCGGCAGGTCGGGCAGCGACAATTCGATGGTATACAGGCCCTCCTGGCCGGATTCGGTATCCTTGTCGACGCTCGCCCGTGCGGGCGGCGGCGAGTCCCCGCCGTTCGTCCGGTCCGTTCCGCCGCGGCAGGCTGCAAGGCCGGCCATGGCAAAGACCAGCGACAGGATGTGTCGCACCAACATGTCAGCAATTCCTCCCTGCAAGGCTCGCATCTTAGCGTAGCCCTCTCGCAGCGCAGGTAGCGTCAACGAACCGAAGGAACAGCGTGCACGACTCGACGACGGAAACCGTCACCCTCCTCAAAGCCGACGAGCTGGGCCGCATCGAGCGTGTCGAGCGCAACGGCGTGCTGCTGATTCGTCGCGATATCACGGCGGCACGCTGGTGGGCGCGCTGGTTCGCCCGCCGCGCCGCCGCGCGTGAGGCGCGTGCGCTGGCCCGCCTGGATGGGATCGATGGCGTGCCGCGCCTGCTGGCCTGGAACGGGCGCGTGCTCGAGCGCAGCTACATGGCCGGCGAGCCGATGCAGGTGGGCAAGCCGCTGGATCCGGCGTACTACCGTGATGCGCTGCGCCTGCTCGCCCGGCTGCACCGGCGCGGCATCGTGCATAACGACCTGGCCAAGGAGCCGAACTGGCTCGTGCGTGAAGACGGCTCGCCGGGGCTGGTGGATTTCCAGATTGCCTGGACGCGCGGACGCCGGGGCAATCTGTTCCGGCTGCTGGCGCGCGAAGACCTGCGTCACCTGCTCAAGCACAAGCGTACGTATGCGGCCGATCGCCTTTCCGCCCGGCAGCGGGCGATCCTGTCCGCGCCTGCGCCGCATTCGCGACTTTGGCGCGCTACCGGCAAGCGTCTCTACAAGCTGATTGCACGGCGGATCTTCGGCTACTGGGACAACGAGGGCCAGGGCCGCATCCGCCGCTGATCTGGCCATCGCCGCTGAAGCGGCTCCCACATCGCCGATGAATCGGCTACCACAGGGGGAGCTCACTTCTCGACGAAAGCCCGCTCGATCACGTAATCCCCGGGCTCACGCGTACGCGGCGAGGCCTGGAATCCCTCGCCATCGAGCAGCACGCAGATGTCGTCGAGCATCGACGGGCTACCACACAGCATCACGCGGTCTTCGGCAGGATTGATCTGCGGCAGGCCCAGCGTGCGGGCCATCTCGCCATCGGCAATGGCGTCAGTGATGCGGCCACGATTGCGAAACTCTTCGCGCGTGACCGTTGGGTAATAACGAAGCTTCTCGCGCACCAGGTCGCCCAGGTACTCATGCTCGGGCAGCACCTTCTCGATGTACTCCGAGTAGGCCAGGTCGTTCACATGGCGGACGCCGTGCGCGAGCACGATCGTGTCGAAGCGCTCGTAGGTTTCCGGGTCGCGGATGATCGACAGGAACGGCGCCAGGCCCGTACCCGTGCCCAGCAAATACAGGCGCTTGCCCGGCTTGAGGTCGTTCAGGACCAGGGTGCCGGTGGGCTTGCGGCTGACGATGATCGGGTCGCCCGGCTTCAGGTGCTGCAGGCGCGAGGTCAGCGGGCCGTCCTGCACCTTGATGCTGAAGAACTCCAGGTGCTCTTCGTAATGCGCGCTGGCGATCGAATACGCCCGCATCAGCGGGCGGCCCTCGACTTCCAGGCCGATCATGACAAAGTGCCCGCTTTCGAAGCGGAAACCCGGATCGCGCGTGGTACGGAAGCTGAAAAGCGTGTCGTTCCAGTGGTGCACGTCGATGACGTGCTCGGTCGCCAATGCCACCATGGTCTGTTCGAACCTCGAAAACGAAAGTGACGGAGCTACCGCGCCGTGCGCGGAAGCCAGGGGGATCAGCTGGGGAAGCGGCCTGCGGGGCCGCGCTGCCTCGCGCGTCGTGGCGCCAAGGATAATCCATATCCCCCAGCGGCCCCAACCTCTAAGATGCAAACCCCTGCCAGAACAAGGTGCTACCGATGACGAAGCCCGACTATGCCGAGGGCCAGGTCTGGACCTACGACCACCGCCCCGGTGAGGACGGCTCACGCGTCGTCATCCGCAAGATTGGCGTCGAACCGGAGGATGGCGAGGTGTTTCACCTCTCCATCGTCGGTGTGAGGCTGCGTAACCACCGGGTACCCGGTGGCGCCCAGCCGGCCATGCACCACGCTGCGGTCCTGCGGACCACGCTCGACAAGAGCCTGCGTGAACTGACCACGGCGTCCGACCAGGACACGGCCTGGGAGAACGGCTACGCCGTCTGGCGCCAGGCATACGACAACGGCGACGCCGGCGTTTTCGAGTTGAGCATCGCCGAGATCCTCGGCTACATCGAAATGGTGGTCGCAGCGTCCGGCGAAGTCCGCTAGCCGCTTGGGGGCTCTTTGTAGGAGCCAATGCATCCCCGCAGGAGGCGACGCATTTCTGTAGGAGCCGATTCATCGGCGATAGCCAGGTTGCCTCAACCCCATCGCCGGCATAGCCGGCTCCCACAAAAAGCCAGCGCCCACAAAAAAAAGAGCGCCCGACTTCGGAAACCGGCTGGGGAGGAGCCGGAGTCCGAAGGGGGGCGCAAGAGTTACACAGGGAATTGGAAGGGTTTAAGCGCTCTTAGAAGTCGTAGGTGACCGCCAGACGGCCGTAACGCGGATCCTGCGTGTAAAGCGGTACGCGGTAGATCGTGTTGACGGTGTTGGCCGGGCCTTCGCTTGCCGGGTAGCGGAACAGCGGGCGCTGCTCGTTGAGGACGTTGAAGACGTTCGCCGAGAACGCGAGCTTCTGGTCAGCCCACATCGGGCGATACGTGATGCCCAGGTCCAGGTTGAACTGCCACGGCAGGCGACCGTGGCTGCCCGGCGGGGAAGGCTCTCCGTTGCAATAGCGGTACGAGCTGCCGTACGACACCGGATCGGTGTGGTCCGGACCGTAGTAGCCCGTGCAGACTTCCGGCGCACCCGAAACGGCCTGGAGGTTGCCCGAGACCTGCCATTCGGGCGCGAACTGCCAGTAACCGTACGCCTTGAAGACGTGGGTATGGTCGTTACCCTGCGGGCCGTTGGAGTTCTCCATCACGTAGCGGTTATCCCAGTCCACGCTGCCGGCGGCACCGCTCTGGCGGGTGTCGGTACGGGCCTGGCCTTCGGTGTTGCCGTAGCTGCGCGAGAACACGTAGTCGAACTTGCCGTACCAGACGCCGTCGAAGCTGTGCTCCATGAACATTTCGAGGCTGTAGTAGTTGCGCTTGAGCGCCGGGAAGCCGAGTTCATCGCGGCTCAGCGGCACCTCGAACGCCTTGCCGTTCGGATCGAGCAAGGTGAACGTGTTCGCCGCGCCACCGTTGATCAGGTAGCAGCTGTTGGTCGAGCCAACGGTATAGCCGAGGGACGCGGCCTTGTCGGTCACCAGGCCGATATCGCAGAAGTCGTCGATCGCGGCGTGCAGGGTGCGCTTGGTCAGCTTCGCGCCGTAGACCCAGTTGGTGCCGAGGGTCTTGTCGAAGCCCAGGATGTATTCGTCCTGGTTCTCGGCCTTCAGGCCTTTGCCAGCGACGGTGCGCGGGTCGGGCGGGATGCCGTACGAGTTGTTCGCCGAGACCGGGCCGCTGATCTGGGTCAGGCCCGTCGGGCGACCGAGGGCGTCGATGCCGGAGTACGTGTAGTACTGCTGGGTGGCGGTGTAACCCGCCGCGGCACCGGTGGCCGGATTCAGCGGCAGGCCGAGGTAGTAACGACCGGCGTTGCCGAAGACCTTGAACGAACCGTCGCCGTTGACGTCCCACGATGCACCCAGGCGCGGCGCCCACTGCGGCTTGGTCTGCGTGATGAAGGCCTGGCCGGACTGGTTGTAATCGGTGAACTGGTCATTGCGCAGGCCGAGCGAGAGCAGCACGGTGTCGGAGACCTGCCACTTGTCTTCGATGTACTGTGCGCGCTGGTCGGAGCGAACGTTGACCAGGTTGTTGACCACGTTCTGGCTGACGTAATAACCCTCGGCACCGTTCGGGAAGAGCGCCGGCGCGGGCACGAAGTTGATGCCCGGTGCCGCGGAGATCGGCGTGTTGGGGCTGTCGGTCTTGCCGTAGGTCCAGGCGTAGCCCGGACCCGGGCTGTTCGTGCCGAAGTCTTCGGCGCGCGACTTGACGTTGTCGATACCGGCCGAGATCGTGTGGTCACCCAGAACGTAGGCGACGTCGAAGCGGAAGTTGGTCGCCTTGTTGCCACGAGCCGGTGAGCTGAGGTCGGCGACCTGGTTGTTGTGGATGGCCGTGCCACCGTTCAACGCCGGGTTCTGCTGGTCCGAGCTGTCGACGCGCGCAAGCGTCGGATCGTAGTTCGTCGGCTGGTCGTAGTTCTTCGTCTGCATCTGGCCATACATGGCGCTGATGGTCAGGGCGTCCGTGACGTAGCTGGTGAACTTCGCGACGTAGAGATCGCCGCCGGTCTTGGTGTTGTCGACGTCACCGATTTTGTCGGTACGCTGGAGGTTCGCGTAGTCGTAGTTGTAACGCGTGCCCGAACCGTTGCGCTTGTCGGACGCGCCGGTGAGTTCAAGGATGTTGCTGTCGGTGATGTTCCAGTCGAGCTTCGTGTACCAGCGCGGCGCTTCGTACGTGTTTGTCGAAGCCGGTGGATTCGTGCCCACCGAGTTGACGTTGTGTTGGCCGGTCTTCTCGAATTCGCCAGCGGCGAAGATGAAGAGCTTGTCCTTGATCAGCGGACCACCGGCGTAAGCGCTGACCGTGGTGACCCACTGGCGATTCTCGCTCTTGGGCTGGTAGAGGCTGCCCGCAGGTGCGGAGGACGGAATGCGCGTGTAGTAGAGGTTGTCGTTGTCGGCGCGCGCGAACGCGGGCTCCCACAGCACCTGGGCGCCGAAATGCCACTCGTTGGTGCCGCGCTTGCCGACCTGGCTGATCACGCCACCGTCGGAACGGCCGTACTGCGCGCTGTAACCGCCGGTGAGAACCTCCTGCTGGTCGATCGCACCATAGGGAAGCTGCAGGCCGCCGACCGCGTTGAGCGGATCGGTGGTGTTGAAACCGTTGATGTAATACGCGTTCTCGTTGGACGCCGCACCGCCGAAGCTGGCGATGAGATGGCCGGTGTCGCTCTTGAAGTTGCCACCGTTGGTCACTACGCCGGGAGCGAGCTTTGCAATGGCCTCGGCGCTACGGCCAAGGGGCAGCTTGGCGAGCTGCTCAGCTGTGACGACGGTACGCGAATCGACAGCGGTCACGTCGATGTTGGGCATGGCGGTGCCGGTGACGGTGACGCCGCTGAGGGACGTTGCGTCGGCGCTTGTGGCGGCTGCCGTCGCGGGTGCATTGAACGACACGTCGGTGCTGGCGCCGACGCGCAGGCTGACGTCCTTGCGTGAATCGACGGTGGCACCGTCGCGCTGCAGGCTGACCGTGTACGTGCCGAGCGGGAGCTGGTTGGCGGCGTATTTGCCGCGGGCATCGACGGGCACCTCACGGCGGAAGCCGTTGGCGCTCTCGACGACGACGGTCTCATTGCCGGCGACCGGCACCGTGCCGTTGATGCTGCCGGTAGTGGACTGCGCGTAGACGCTCGAAACGCCGCCCAGGCAGGTACATACCGCCAGTGCGAGTGCGCTCCTGCGAGAGAGAAACTGGTTTTTCATGCCTTCCCCGAAATTTTTTGACCCCGAAATGACGGCAGCACGGGACCGCGGCGACAGGCCCCCGCCTTTCGCCGTGCATGGAGTCTCTAAGACCCCTCCCCGCACTCCATCGCTGATCCGTTCATTTGTCTCGATCCAAATGAACTGGTCTTACGGTTTACAGGAGGACTTTCGCATTGTCCAGAGGTCCGAACGGTCGTTTGGATGGCCGTCCAGCCGTCCAAATACGATGCCGCAATGCAGCAGAAAACGGTGTAACTATGGGTATCTGAGTGATTTTATGTACTTCGATAGTCTTGCCGGAATTGTGTAAGAGCGCACTTTGGGGGTTCGCAAATAAAACCGAAAAAAAATGCTGGTTTGGTATTTCGACTGTTCAATTCGTGCACACCGTTGGATCGTGGCAAATCTCGTGCCAGCCGACGTTCCAGGGCACCCGCGCCTTGTAGGAGCCGATTCATCGGCGATCCCGGCGGCAGCGGGGTCGGGATTTGGCGAGCACCCTATCGCCGCTGAAGCGGCTCCTACAGGGGAGGGCTGTGGCCGTCACCCGGTGTCGACTGGGGCTGCCTGACATTGCCGGCCATGAAGATCGCCACCTTCAACGTCAACGGGATCCGCTCGCGGCTCGACCATCTGCTGGCCTGGCTGGAGCGGGAGGCGCCCGATATCGCCTGCCTGCAGGAGCTGAAGTCGACCGACGCCGCCTTTCCCATCGATGCGATCAACGACGCCGGCTACGGTGCGCTCTGGTGCGGTCAGTCGGCGTGGAACGGGGTGGCGATCCTGGCCAGGGGCGTGGATCCGGTCGAGAGCCGGCGTGGCCTGCCCGGCGACGCCAAGGACACCCAGAGCCGCTACCTCGAGGCCGCGGCGCACGGGGTTCTCGTCGGTTGCCTCTACCTGCCCAACGGCAACCCGCAGCCGGGCCCCAAGTTCGACTACAAGCTGGCCTGGTTCGAGCGCTTCCTGCGCCATGCCGCGGCGCTGATGAAAAGCGGGCACCCCGTGGTGCTGGCTGGCGACTACAACGTCGTGCCTACCGACGAGGACATTTACGATCCCAAGGGCTGGCGCCGTGACGCGCTGCTCCAGCCGGAGAGCCGGGAGGCCTATGCACGGCTGCTGGCCCAGGGCTGGACCGATGCCCTGCGCCAGATGCACCCCGATGAGCGCATCTATACCTTCTGGGATTACTTCCGCCAGCACTGGCCTCGCGACCGGGGTCTGCGCATCGACCATCTGCTGCTGTCGAAGGACCTCGCGGCCCGGCTCAAGGATGCCAACGTGGACCGATGGGTACGCGACCTGCCCAAGGCCAGCGACCACGCGCCTACCTGGGTCGAACTGGGACCCGCGGCGCGGAAGGCGGTCAAGGCCGTGAAGAAAGTGGCGAAACCCGGTTCCTACCGTGGCTGAAATCGGTTAATCCGCATCAGAACGCGAATGTAAGCGTTTACGCGCTCCGTTCCCCGCACGTCGCACTTGCCACCACCCGCACAGGTCCTAGACTAGGCAGCTATCAGGGGAGGGGCGGGCCGGGCGGTAATGAAGATCGATGGCGGCAGCTTTAATCGCCCCGAACCGGTAATGCTGAGCGAGGTTGCCGAACGGCTGCGCAATCCCCGCATCGATCGGATCGTGGCGAGCTTCCGCGAGTACCGCGTGTCGCTCATGCGCACGGTCATCCTCGGCTTCGTGGTCATCTGGACCGCTGCCTGGCTTCATGGCCCCGCGCCGATGGCGCTCGAAGCCCATCGCGCCTTCCCCGTCGCCCTTGCCCTGTTCACCATCAGCACCCTGTGGATGCTTTTTATCCGCGCCCGGCAGGAAGGCCAGAACACCACCGTCGACGTGATAGGCAGCGTGGCCAACTTCGCCATGGTTGCGCTGCTGCTCAAAGCGGCCTTCATGCTGGTGATCACGGTGACCGCGGTGCTGCCGTTCCTGTCGGTCGCCGTCGGCGTGCGCTATAGCCGCCGGGCCTTCGCGGCCGGCGTGGTCGCTTCGGTGGCGATCCTGCTGGTCAGTGCCCCGGATGGCTACTGGCTCGGACGGCCCGCTTATGCGCTCTATGCGCTGGCCCTGGTGATCGTCCTGCCGATGACGCTGTACCGGATGATGGATGCGCTACGCGAGGTTTCCGCCGAGGCGATCGCTTCGCGCGAGGCCCAGCACCGTTTCATCTCGATGATGAGCCATGAGATGCGGACGCCGTTGAGCACGGTTATCCACTCGGCCTCCCTGATCGACACCGCCGTGATGAGCGACGACCAGCGCCGCCTTGTCGCGCTGCTGGCGACCAACGCCAACGCCCTGTTGCACCGGGTCAACGCGGTGCTCGACGTGGCCTCGTTCGCCGGTGGCAGTTTCACGCTGCGCCACCAGGCGTTTGCCTTCGACGAGGTACTGGCGACGGTGGGCGCGGTATGCCGACCCTTCGCGGCGGAACGGGGCATCGCCTTCAGCCTGGCCCGCGATGCCTCGGTGGAGGGCGTCTTCAATGGCGATCCGGGACGCATCGAGCAGGTGCTATCCAACCTGGCGTCGAACGCCTTGAAGTTCACGCCGCCGGGTGGCTCGGTGAACGTGCACGTGGAACTGCATGAGGGTGTCGGCGGTCGCGATCCGACGATCACCTGCAGCGTCTCGGACACCGGCATCGGCATTGCCGACATCGACAAGCAACGCATTTTCGATCCCTTTCATCAGCTCAGCGCAGGCGAGAGCCGGCGGCAGGAGGGGGTGGGCCTGGGCTTGTATATCGTGCGCAATGTGTCCGAGCAGATGCAGGGCGGCCTCGATGTCACCGACAACCCGCTGGGCGGTTCGGTCTTCACCTGGCGCTTTCCGCTGCCGCGCGCCGCGGCGGGTGCGCGTAGCGCGGCGGACACGCCGCTGGTCGATTTGCTGGACGATCATCGAGCGCGCGTCGAGTCACAGCGCTGCCTGGTCGTGGACGACAACGCGGCTAACCGCGAGATCGTCGGGCGCATCCTCGAGCGCGCCGGTCATCAGGCCGTTTTCAGCGCGAGTGGCGACGAAGCGCTCGAGCGTCTCGGCGCAAACGGCTTCGACCTCATCTTCATGGACCTGCACATGCCTGGTAGCTCCGGCTGGGACGTGCTCGGCCGTATCGACGTGATCCGCCGGACCGAGAGCGTGCCGCCGATCGTCATGCTCAGCGCGGATTCCAGCCACGACGCGGTGCGCATCGCCTTCAAGGCGGGCGCACGCGCTTACCTGACCAAGCCCATCGCCGCGCAGCGCCTGCTCGATGTGATCGAGTCCATCGCGGCGGAACGGCGCATGGAAGAGACCGCGCGCGGATGGCAGCAGCCGCTGCAGGACCTGCCATCGGAGCGCCGCACGACGGGCTCGCCACTGGAAGAGATGCGTGCGCTGAGCAGCGTCGAGGAATACATGGGCTTCATCGACCTGTGTTCGCGGTCCGCGGAGAATCATCTGGACACCTTGCGCAACGCCGTGCTCTCGCGTGACATCGCCACGGCCGCCGAATGCATCCACGCCCTGCGCAACGTGCTGGGCAACCTTGGCGTGCCGGGCGCGTCGAGGGTCTGCGACGATCTTTCCGTCTTGATCGATGCCGGTGGCGACATGCGCGCCGCCGTCGTCGAGCTGGATGCGCTCGGCCGTTCGGTACACCGTTTCGTCGAAGCCCAGCGCCAGGGCGTGCGCACGTCGGCGGACGCCGGCGCGTGAGCGACCTCGACTGCCTCGCGCGTGAGGTCGAACAGGGCGAGCTGGCGGCGACGGCGATCAAACCCGACAACGAGGCACGCATCGTCTTTCACGGCGAGGCGCCGCATGGGCGACTACCGCTGGCCGTGGTCTATCTGCACGGGTTCACGGCAAGCCAGGCCGAGGGTGCGCCGGCTCACCGCGAGATCGCCCAGGCCATGGGCGCGCATCTTTACCTCAATCGTCTGAGCGATCACGGCAGCGATGCACCCGACGCCATGGCCGGCGCGTCACCCGAACGCTGGCGAGAGGAGGCCCGGTGCGCCCTCGACATCGGTCTTCGGTTGGGTGAGCGCGTGCTCCTGGTCGGAACTTCCATGGGTGCTTCGCTGGCGCTCGACCTGGCGGCCAGTCGGCCGGACGTCGTCGCGGGTGTCGTCGCATGGTCGCCCGGCATTCGCGTGCACGACCCCGCGCAACTGCGCGCCGCGGTGATGCTCCACGGAGCCGTGGCTCCGCCGGGCGAACGCAGCGCCTTCCAGCGCCGCTACTGGTCGTCGATGGTGCATACCGATGGCTACCGTTCCATCGCCCGCCTGTTTATCGAGCGGATGCGGCCGGAGGTTCTGCTGGACGTTGTCTGCCCGGTGTTCTTCGGGATGTGGGATGGCGGCGAAGGTGATCGCGACACGCTTACGTCGGTAAGTGCCATGCGCCACGCGTTCGGCTGGCTGGGCACGCCGGAGTCGGAACGTCGCATGGTGACCTACGACCACGCCGCGCATGTTCTCGCATCACCGGAACGCTCGCCTGCCGCGGGGCGTGTCCTTGCCGATTCGCTCGCCTTCCTGCGCGACGTCGGTCTTGCGCGCTGAAGCCCGGCGCGCGCTATCGTGCAACCTCGACGGGCGTGGGGGTGAACGGGGTGCGTTTCGGGCGCGTGGTGGCTGCGTGGATCGTGCTGGCTCTTGCCGGCTGGCTCGTCGTCGTACCCGGCGTTCGCGCGACGGATAGTCGCGACCGTGCGATCGACCAGTTCTATCACACGGCGTGGACCGTTCGCGAAGGTGCGCCCGGCCAGGTCACGGCGCTGGCGCAGACCAGCGATGGCTACCTCTGGCTCGGTACGCAGACGGGTCTCTACCGCTTCGATGGCGTGACGTTCGAGCGGTACCGGCCGCGCGAGGGGGGTGATTTTCTCGCTTCCAGCGTGGCGTCGCTTTATGCGCCTCCTTCCGGCGGCCTCTGGGTGGGCTTTCGCTACGGCGTGGCCAGCTTCGTCGAGGGCGACCGTGCCACCCACTATGCCGCTTCGTCGGGATTGCCCACGGCCACCATCTATGCGATCGGTGGCACACAGGACGGCCGCATCTGGGCTGCGACTTTCAATGGCCTGGCGCTCCTGGTGGGACAGCGCTGGTCCCTGGTCGGCGCGGCGATGGGATTGCCGGGTAATCGCGCGCGCAACCTGTCTGTCGATCGCGAAGGGCGCCTTTGGGTCGCTACCGATCAGGCGCTTGCGTGGCTGCCCAGGGGTGGTACGCGCTTCGAACTGGCTACGCGTGCGGTCGGCCGTGTAAACCGGATCGCCGAAGCGCCGGACGGAACGATCTGGGTAGCCGAGGCCGATGGTGGCGTGCGGCCTGCCTGGGCGGGTGAGACGCCTCCGGAGGACCGTGGCCCCAGCCTCGATCTTTCCTCCGCCGGCCTGCTGTTCGATCGCGATGGCGCATTGTGGATGCCCACCCTCGGTGATGGCATCCGCCGCGTACCGCGCGTGCGCGATCTGCCGCGTCAGCAGATCGAGGCGAGCGGCACGGCAGCGCAACGTTTCACCCAACGCGAGGGGCTCAGCTCGGACTATCTCAGCGCCGTCATCCAGGATCGCGAAGGTAACGTCTGGGTGGGCGGCAGTCGTGGACTCGACCGCTTTCGCGTCAGCCGTCTGTTGCCTGCGCCATTGTCGCCGGGCGCGACCGATTTTGTGCTGGTTGCCGCGCAGGGGCATGGCGTGTGGGTGGGCACGAAGAACCGCCCGCTGACACGGGTGGATGCGATGGCGGTCGTCCCAGGCGATTTTCCAGAGGCGATCACGGCGGCATCGCGCGATCGGGACGGTACCTGGCTGGGCGGACCGCAGGGGCTCTGGCGCCTGCAAGATGGCATTCCCCAGCGTTTTGCTCCCTTGCCCGCCGAGGATTACACCGGCGTGCAGGCGGTCGTGGGCGATGGCAAGGGCGGTGCGTGGCTGTCGATCAACCGACCGGGCATCTACCACTACACCGAAGGCAAATGGGTATACGACCCGATGCCGACGATCGCCAACGATCCGGCTCCGCTGGTACTCATGAACGATGCGCAGGGCCGCTTGTGGATGGCCTTCGCACGCAACACCATCGTCATTCGCGCAGCCGCGCACGACACCCTGCTCGGGCCAGCGGACGGTCTTGCCGTGGGTAACGTGACGGCGCTGCTGGAGGATCGTGGCGCGGTGTGGCTGGGTGGCGAGCTCGGCATCGGTGTTGTCGTCGGCCGGAAGGCGCGCACGGTGGGCACGCTCGGCGAACCACTGCGTGGCGTCTCGGGACTGGTGCGCGATGCGCGCGGCGACTTCTGGGCGAACACCGCGCAGGGTGTCGCGCATATCGGCGGCGCCCACATGGCGCGCGCCCTGAAGGATCCCTCGTACCGCCCGCCGGTCACCCTGTTCGATTCGCTGGACGGACTCCCTGGCACACCGGCCCAGTTCCGGCCCCTGCCGACCGCGGTGGTCGCCGACGACGGTCGACTGTGGTTCGCGACCACGAGCGGCGTGGTCTCGATCGATCCGGCGGATGTGCCGCACAACGCACTGCCACCGCCGGTATCCATCCGCTCGATCAGCACCGATGCGGGGAGCTGGCCGGTGGCGCCCACGGTGCATCTGCCCGCGCATACCGAGCGGCTGAGGATCGGCTACACGGCTACCAGCCTGTCGATGCCCGAGCGTGTCCGCTTCCGTTACCGCATGGAGGGTATCGACACACGCTGGCGCGATGCGGGAACCGAGCGTGAAGCGGTGTACACCGACCCGCCGCCCGGAACCTACCGCTTCCAGGTCACGGCCGCCAACGAAGACGGGGTGTGGAATGAAGAGGGTGCTTCGATATCGATCGTGGTCGCGCCGACCTTCTTCGAAACCACGTGGTTCGTGGTCATCTGCCTGGTCGTGGCTTTCGCCGCGCTGTGGTTGGCTTTCTACGCGCGAATGCGCCGTATGGAAGCGCAACTGCGCGCGCGCCTGCACGAGCGCCACGCTGAGCGCGAACGCATTGCCCGTGAACTGCACGACACGCTGCTGCAAAGCATCCAGGGCCTGACAATGCGCTTTCAGGCTATCGCCAATCGCGTGCCTGCCGACCAGCCGCTGCGCGCTGCGATGGAGGGTGCGCTGGACCGTGCCGAAGAAGCCCTCGTGGAAGCGCGTGATCGCGTGCGCGACCTGCGCGGGCACGTCGGCGAATCGTCCACGCTGGACGTTGCCCTTATCGAGCTGGCGCGCGTGTACGCCACGGAACACACCGTACCCGTACTGGTGGATGCGGTTATCGATATGCGCGACATGGATCCGCTGGCGCGCGACGAACTCTATGGCATCGCGCGAGAAGCCGTGCACAACGCGATTGCCCACGCCGAGGCGTCACGCATCGACGTGGTGATCGGCACCGAGGGCGCGGAGCTGGTGTTGCGCGTTCGCGACGATGGCCGCGGCATCGATGATGCCGTGCTTCGTGGCGGTGGCCGTGCGGGCCACTGGGGCTTGCGTGGTATCCAGGAGCGCGCCCATACCCTGGGTGGTACCGCGACGTTCTCATCGCGTGCCGACGGTGGCACCGAGGTCACCGTACGCACGCCAATGAACCGGGTCTTTCCTTCGCGCGGCGGATGGTGGCGCCGCTGGTGGCGGGAACGCGCGTCATGAACGAGAGTGTCCTACTGGATACGTGTATTGCCCAGCTACTGGCGAACGAAGACTGGCGCGAACCGACGGCTTTCACCCATCGCGCGGACGCGATGGACCGGCTCGACCTTTACCTGGTCGGCGCGCCACCAAGCGATGCGCGCGATCGGGCCGAGCGCTTGATCGAGGCGATGGAGGCGATCGACCGCGAGCTCTTCGACCACTTGCGCGAGCGCATCCGTGTTGGCGAAGGGCGGCAGGCTTTGTCGCCCTGGATCGGCGGTGAGGCTTTGCCGGGCCAGCACTACGACGCGCTGGATGCCTTGTTCGCGGGCGTGCTGGCGATCGACGAACCCGAGGACAACCCTTCACCGCGTCCCGAGATGGTTTTCTATCAGCCGACGCCGGCGCGCCATATCGTGGATGGCATCCGGCGTGCGTCGATCGGGGAGGGAGACGTCGTGCTCGACCTGGGTTCGGGATTGGGTCACGTGCCGATGCTGGTGCACGTTCTTACGGGTGCGCGTACGCGCGGGGTGGAGCTTGAGCCGGCATATGTCGACAGCGCTACACGAGCCGCGTTGGCGTTGGCTTTGGCCGAGGTGACGTTCGTCGCCGGTGATGCCCGGGATGCCGAGCTGTCCGGCGTCGACGTCTTCTATCTTTTCACGCCGTTTCTCGGCCGGGTACTGCGCGACGTACTGCGACGGATCGAAATCGAGGCGGCTTCCCGCCCGCTGCGGGTGGTGGTGTTGGGGCCGTGCGCACGTACGTTTGCACGGATGCCCTGGTTACGGAGCGATGACCCCGACCCGTCGGCGACGGATCGCATCGTGGTGTTTCGTTCCTAGCCGTGCGCTTACCGGTGCCCGCTTACCAGCGCCCGCGACCGCCACCGAAATTGTTGTTGCCGCCACCGACGGAAATGCTGACGCCGCCGGTGGGGTGCTCGCAATCGCCAAATGCCTGGCTGAGGCTGACCACGCCGGCCTGGTAGCTACCGCTGCCGCCATGGCTGGCGCTGACCACGCCGGTGCTGAGGCTGCCGTGCACCTGGGGCTTGTTATAGGTGGCGTCATCGCACCGCGGCACGCCGCTATCGGCCTCCGTGTTGGCCATGCGACCGCTGGTGTCACCGTAATAGGCGCCCGGCGGGTCCTTCGGGCGAGACGGGGTCACTGCCACGCTGTCGCCGTTCTTCGGCGCGGTGCCGGCGACGCTGCTGGCCGAGGCGGGCGCGGCGGCCGTGCTGCTGGCCGGTGCCGGCACGTAGTCGGCCGGCAGTCGCAGGTTCAGGGGCTTGCTGGCGTCCTGCGCCCACGAGGACGTGGCGACGAGGGCGAGAGTGGCGATAACGACAATAGCTTTCATGGGACGCTCCGGGGACAGACTCTCGAACGCTCGAGGGCGCGTCCGGTGTACCGGCCTTTGAAAGCCGGATGCCGGTCGGAGTTCCCGGCCGGCATCGCCAACCTTACTCCGCAAGCGCCTCGTCGGCGTCCTCGGGGACGCTCTCGCCCAGGCGGGCGCGCAGGGCATCGATCTCGCGGCGCAGGTTGCGGTTCTCGGCTTCAAGGTCGGCCACCTGCTCGCGCAGCGCCTTTACCTCGTCGGTGGGCTTCTCGCGGGGCTTGCGCTTGGACTCGCGCACCCGCCTGGCGGCCTGCTTGAGCTCGTCGTCACCCGCCGTGGCGGCCGCCCGCTGTTCGTCCTCCGGCAGGCTGGCCACCGCGGCCGCGGCACTGATCGACAGGGCGCCAGACTTCACCGCGGCAACCACCTCGGGGGCGGCCTCCTTGCGGATCTTCTCGATCATGCCGACCTGGTTGCTGCTGATCCGGGCTTCGCGGGCGATGTCCTTGCGGCTGTCGGCCGGCGCGGCCTTGGGCGGCTTGGGAGCGGCGGGGTGGGCGTCGGTGGTGTCGAAGGGCACGTCCGCCTCGGCCAGCTGGGCCCGGCGCTCGGCGAGGATTTCCCGCTTGCGCAGGGCGAGGACGCCGCGCTGGAAGTCCGACACGCTGCGCCGGCCCAGGTGTTGCTCGATCATCCACAGGTGGACGTCGTCGATCGAGCGGAAGCGCTCGTTCTGCACGGTCTGGAAGGGGATGTCGTGCTTGCGGCAGATGCCGTAACGGTTGTGACCGTCCACCAGTGTGTCGCCCCACAGAACCAGCGCGTCGCGGCAGCCCTCGGTGAGCAGGCTGCGCTCCAGCGACTCGTATTCGTCGGGCGTCAGCGGGTCGATGTAAGCCTTGAGTTCTTCGTTGACGACGATGTGCATGACGGCCTGCCCTGTAAACCACAACCCGCCATTCTACCGGAACCCCCTGGGAGGGACGGAGGGAATCGACCCGCTCAATTCCCTCCGTCCCCTTTTTGTTGCAAACTCGCTCGCGTCGTGACAGGGGCTTCCACGACTCATGATGGACACCGGATTCGCGCCATGGCGCGCGTCTGATCGCGCTTGCGCTCGGCGCATCGTTTGGGAAAAGCAGATGACTGGACTTGCAAGGAAGTTGGCAGCCGCGCTCGCGCTGTCGTTGGTAGCGCTTGTCGCACGGGCCTCGCCGGTGTCGGAGCTACCTTGGCAATTCGGCCCCACCAAGGTGCAGGTAGGCCCGCAGGCGACGCTGGACGTGCCCCAAGGCTATGCCTTCCTCGGTCCGGAAGGCACCAGGCGCCTCAACGAGCTGATGCAAAATCCGCCGCACCAGGCCGACACGTATACGCTTGCCCCGAATAACAAGGCGTGGATCGCCTTCTTCGCGTACGACGATGTCGGCTACGTGAAAGACGACGAGAAGCTCGATGCCGACGACATCCTGAAGAATGTTCGCGAAGGTACCGAGCAGAGCAATAAGGAACGTCGCTCGCGCGGCTGGGAAACACTCACTGTCATCGGCTGGAAGAATCCGCCGAAGTACGACAACGAGTTGAAGTCGCTGGCCTGGTCGTTCCTTGCGCGCGAGGACAAGTCGCAGAGCGAAGTGGTGAACTACAACGCGCGTATTCTCGGCCGCAGCGGCGTGATGAATGTCGTCCTCGTTGCCCACCCTGATGCGCTCGCCACGGCTGTCGGTCAGTTCAAGGGCACGATGGGTGGCTTTACGTTCGCGCCGGGTCAGGCGTACACGGACTTCCACAGCGGGGACAAGGTCGCCGGGTACGGTCTTGCCGCGTTGATCACCGGTGGTGCCGCTGCCGTAGCCGCGAAGAAGGGCCTGTTTGCGGTCATCGGTACGTTCCTCGCTGCCGCGTGGAAATTCATCCTGATCGGTTTCGCCGCGATCGGCGGGGCGATCAAGCGCCTGTTCGGTCGCAAGGCGTAACGCGCACCATGCCGCTGCAATCGTGGTGGCTGCTCGCTGGCGTCGTCGGCATGTACGTTTACGACGCCGCCTTGCTGCTTTTCCACAATGAGGTCGTGTTCTTCGAACGGCGTGACGGTTCATGGTCGTTCTCGGCGGGCTCGGAATTCGAGCTCGCCGGCCGTCATGTGTACATTCCCGCGTTGCTCGCGCCGCATCGCGCCGTGCTTCGCCTTCGCTGGTCCTCTGTGCAGACGCTGTCCGGCCCGACGCCGTTGCGCGGGCTGCGCGCCTGGCGGATCGGCGTTGCCGCCTCGGCGTTGCCGGTCATGGTCGTGGCGATGGTCTTTGCCGCGCTACCGGTCGTTCTCCTGGGCTCCGTACTCGCGCTGCTCGGCTGGATGATCGTGCTCTACACGGCCATCGTATATGCGGTACTGCGCGTATGGCGGCTGCGTAAAGTCACCGGTATCGGTGGCAAGGAATTCACGGGCATCGCTTCGGACGCGCTCCTATGCGCACCGTATTCGCTCGACCTGGTGCGCAAGCAGGGTCTGCGCGGAGCCGATCGCTTCGACCTCGTGTCTACCGCTCACCGCTTGCTGGATGCGAGCGAACGCATGCGTCTCGCCGACACCATTCGCGCCAGGCTCCAGCGCCAGATGGACATCGAAGAGACGGGCAGCGAGCGCTACGCTCAACTGACCACCTATCTCCAACATATCGAAGGCGCGCTGGCATGACCCTGGTCGACCTCATCGTTATCGCGATCTGTCTTGCGGTCGGCTACAAGTTCGTTTCGTCGATGATGAGCAAATCGGACGAACCGGCGGGCGAGCACCGCCCCGAGCCGCCGAACCTATTTCAGCGCCAACCGCCCTGGCACGACGTGCTTGGGGTATCGCCCGATGCGACCCATGATCAGATCGTCAGTGCCTACCGCGCGCGGATGAGCGAGTACCACCCGGACAACGTCGCCAGCCTCGGCCCGGATATTCGCGCGCTGGCCGAGCAGAAGGCAAAGGAAATCAACGCGGCATACGCTGAGGCTACCAGGAGCGCGAGCTGATGATCTTGAAAACACGGTGCGGGGCCGCGGTTTGTCGCTACATCCGCGTTTCGCAGGTGCGGAGTCCGTCCGCGATGAATGGTTGGAGTTCGCGTGTCGCACGATGCTCCGGGTGTGCGTCGAACCAGCTTTTTGCGTCGGCCATGGCCTTGCTCTGGTAGCTGGCGCAGCGCCAGCCGTCGTCCTCGGCGGCAAGGCCGATGAGGGCCGTCCTGAGCCGAGCGACGGCGAGGCCCTCGGAGAAGGCGATGTCATTCCGTTCCAGTTCCGCCAGGGATGTTGAGATCTTGGCGAACTGCGCTCCGCGCTCGCCTTGCCAGACCAATGGGGAGACTCCCCAATTGAGCGTGCGTGAACCCAGTTGCACGCCCGCCACGCATGTCACAACCAATAAGACGAACCACGACAGGTGGATCATCCAGGGACGTCCGAACGCCTGCGTGAGTGCCGAGGTGAGATTCCGTATGTTCATGGCTTGTCGCAGGCGCTCCAGCTCTTCTCGACGATGCGCTCGAGCGGTGCGTAAGTTGGGGTGGGATCGGGGTGGTCCTTCCACCAGATCCGCGCTCGAGATAGCGTTCTCCTCTGGTTGTCGGAGCATCGCCAATCGCCATCCTCCACGGCGAGGTGAATGACACCGTCGCGTAGTTGCCCCACGGAAAACTGGTGATAGGCGGTCAGGTCGTTCCGTGTGAAGAGCCAGATCGCCGCCTTTACGTTGCCGAAGTCGTCCCCCCGGTGGTTCTGCCAGGCTAGCTGCGTCATGGCGTATCCCACCGAATAGGATCCCAGGTAGAAACTCGTCATGCCTCCAGCGAGAACGATGGCGAACCAGACCATGTGGACTTTCCATCGACGCTTCAACATGCACTTCCCCTGTGGCTTGGCGAAGGGAGCTTGCTTGATGGCGGAGTGCCTCGCAAGGGGGTGGCTCGCATGGGGTGCGGCGCTTGCGGGGTGCTCCGATTCGACCTACCGTTGTGCGACCAGAAGGGGACAGGGCGCGCACATGACGGGCGATGCAGCAATCTTCAATATCTATCCCTCGATACATCTGGGTGCGCTAACGGACGTCATGCGTGTCATGTCGCAGCCGGCCGGCATAGCGGTGTTCTTCACGCTCCAGTTCCTGCTGGCCCTTCCCGGCGTCGCGTGGTTGTTCAACGAGTTCGTTCGATTGACGAGGTTCGAACGTTCGATAACGGCGAGTTCGTGAGATGGCTGCGCAGCCGAGCCAACGGCTGACAGACACGCCGTTCGACCGCGACGGTTTCGCGATCCTGCCGCCCGTTCTTTCAGCCGCCCGTGACCGTACTGGAGCAGATGGTCGCGGTGCGACTGCAGCTCGACGACAATGCTGCGGATACGGGGCCGCTGGAAGTCGTTCCCGGCACCCACGTGATGGGGCGGCTGTCGAGCGAGGCTATCCGCGCAGCCACGGCGTCCGGCAAGGTGCCCTGTGTGGTCGAGCGCGGCGGTGTCGTTGTCTTGCGTCCGCTGTTGATCCATTCGTCGGCCAAAGGACGATCAACCGGGAGCCGTCGGGTGCTTCATTTTCTCTACGGGCCGCCCCTGCTCGGTGCACTTGAAAACCACATTGACAGTCAATTATATTGACTATCAACCTGGTTGATGAGGTGCGCCGCCGTGGCCCGTGAACAAACCGCCTGGTATGAAGACATCGTCGTCCCTGCGCTGCTCAGGCACGCACGTGGTACCTACGCCTCTGCGATGCGCCGCGCCCTGGATGAGGCCGGCTATGACGACGTTCCCGAGAATGGCCTCTACGTTATCGGCGGCCTGGCGATGGGCGCGGGTGACGTGCCGCTGGGTCGGTTGGTGCAGGAGCTACGCATCTCCAAGCAGGCCGCAGGCCAGCTCGTCGACACACTGGTCACCCGGGGCTACCTCACCCGCGAGGGCGACCCCGCGGATCGCCGCAAGCTGGTCATCACGCTGACCGAGCGCGGCCGCGATGCCGCCGCCGTGCAGGGAGCCGCACGGGACCGCATCGACGCGGATCTGCATATGCGTATCGGTGACAGCGGCCTTCGCGGTTTGAAGCGCGGCCTGGCAGCACTCGTGGAGATCGGGCGTAAGGATCGCGAGTCGGCCTGAGCTGATACGCCGAGTAGAAAGCCGTGACGATGGACACGGCAGCGATCGAGGCCTAAGGCAGTCTCTCGAACATCGTCACAGTCGAGCCCTTGTAGGTCGCCTCGCCGAACGGGTGGTAGCCGAGCCGCTCCGCCACACGAACCGAAGGCAGATTCTCCGGGCTGATGATGCACACGGTGCGGACCGCTTCGCGCCGGGTGAAGAACCATTCGTGCGCCGCCTGGATCGCTTCCGTGGCGTAACCTTTTCCCTGTGCGGACCGGGCAAGGACCCATGCCGCTTCCGGAAAGGGGTCGAAGTTCTCGCCTAGATCGCGATGAAATGTTGCCAGGCCTACGTCGCCGACGAAACGACCGCCATGCCTCTCACGCACGGTAAACAAGCCGTGCCCGTACGCGGACCAGTGGCCGATATTCCTGAGTAGCTTTAGCCAGGTCTCCTCCGACGATGCCGGTCCGCCGATGAAGTGCATGACCTCCGGATCGGTGCGCGCCGCGTGGCAGTCGTCAAAATCGGAGACGGCGGTGGGGCTGAGGATCAGGCGTTCGGTGACGATCATGCGCTTGGTCTCGCAGGGAAGACGGTACTCCGCAGTCTAAGCGTGAGGCTGCTCCGGTGCGAGCAACAACCGGTTGCTGAGTGCATGCCGATCGGGAAGAATCGGGGGCTTCAGCCGCGACGCGTTGCCGGCTGCCCAATCGACGATTGAGGGCAAGCCCATGAAGAAGTCAGATCCGATCAAAGCCGAATCGGCTTCCCAGCTCATCGACAAGCGCATTGCCGATCTTGGCGACTGGCGCGGCGAGACGTTGGCCAGGATGCGCAAGCTCATCCACGAGGCTGATCCCGATGTTGTCGAAACGTGGAAGTGGATGGGCACACCCGTGTGGGAGCAGGGCGGCATCATCTGCACCGGGGAGTCGTACAAGGCCAAGGTGAAGTTGACCTTTGCCAAAGGGGCGTTCCTGAAAGACCCGGCGAAGCTCTTCAATTCCAGCCTCGACGGCAACGTAAGACGTGCCATCGACATCGGCCAGGGTGATGACGTCGACGCCAAAGCATTCAAGGCGCTCGTTCGCGCCGCCGTGGAGCTCAACGCCGCTGGCAAGAAGGCGAGCGTGAGCAGGCGGGCGAAGTAAGCGCGAAGCCCACGCTATCGCCGTCGCCCATAGCCCGTTGATCGCATCAGGATCATAACGAACAGAAGTGCGATGAAGGCGGCGTACGCATACTGGCCCCTTGCCACACCTGTTCCGTAAGGAAACCAGATTCCCCGAATGCCCAGCGCATTGAGTTCCGTCGCGAACAGACCGATGCCGACGAGGATGGCGGCGAGCGCCGCCAGATACGAGGAAGGCTTGGCCGACCGGATCACGCCCGTTCCGATGATCCAAAGATAGAGCGCTGCATAAGCCAACCGAGTGCCTGCGACGACGCTATCGGCAAACACCTTGAGGCCGTGGGGTGCGTCTGGCACAAACCACGGACGGCCAATAAGTGCGAAGCCGACGTAAGCCACGGCAAGTCCACTGATGACATAGCGCAGCCATGGATAACGTCTCACGCGAAACCAGTCCCGCCATGCCAGCGTCCACATTGCCAGGGCGAGCGGTCTGAGTAGCACCGTGGTCGCTATGTCATAGCAGCGCAAACTCAGGGAGCCCGTCCAGTAGAACAGCACCTGGTTGACCCGCAGTAGTGCAAGGAGAATCAGTGCAGTGGCAAGCCAGCGGTAGGAGTCATCGGTTCGGCACGCGATTAGCCCGAAGACCATGAGTGCAAGTAGAACGAAGGCGATCGGTTCGATGGCATCCACCACGTAGCCTTTGAATGTCTGTAGCCATTGCACTTGATGCAGCAGATCGATGCCTCCGGCATCGCCCATCACCGGCGCGACATGAATGCCGCCATTGTCCTCGCCTGCATCAAGCGGATCCATCCAAACGCGAAATGCAATCAGGTACGTTCTCGTGTTCGCCGATGCTGACGCTGGTAGGGGAAATACACTTGGTCGCACGCCGAACACCGTGGGCGTCGCGCCCGTGAAGACGCCCGGGCCGCCGAGCAGTAGTCCGTCCACATAGAGCTGGTACGTCGAGTCAACCAGGGTCGGTCCGGCAAGGCGGAGCGGCGTGTCGGTTCGGCTATCGACGCTGACTCTCATCCGATACCACGCATATCCCGTGTACCCCGCATGGCCGCGCCGGCTCCATCCGGACACGTAACCCGGTAGTCCGACATCGCCGTCATGGGCATCCGGGGCAGGTGTGAGGTCGACGGCTTCCCAGGAGCTGTCATCGAAGGCCGGGGAGGACCAGCGAGGATCATCGCCCACATGGAATCGCCACGGTCCATTCAAGGGAACGGTCGAATGGCCGAGGGCGATGTTTGCGATGGGGACAGGCTGTGCCGACGCCATGCGGCTTGCGGCTGTGAGAGCCATAAGCATGCAAACGAAAGCCAGAAGCCCTGAACGTCGCATTGCGTCATTCCCCTGTGGGTCGTCCGCGGAGTCTAAGCGACGGCACCTGCTTCATGAACTGAATGAACGTGTCAATTTCGCTCTCCCGTGCGGCGGCTACCGCGAGCCAGTGACGCGCGGCAAGGTGACCGTCGGGCGACGAAGCTGTAAGTCCGTTCAGGTGGGTGGCCCTGATAAGATCATCAAAATTAGTGAGTTACAGGCTCCGTCAAGCCCTGGTTATCGGGTAAGAATTTCTGATGTTGCTAAAATTTGAGCCGTAGTTAGAATCGTCAACAACACACCCGCCACGCCTATGCAGCAGAACATCGTTGTACGCGCAAATAGGCGGGTTTTTTTTGCGTGTTGCATGGAGGTTAGAGGGCAAAGGATGCAGTACAAGAAAGGAGCGTTCACCTTCGCCGAACAACTGGCTCAGCTCGAGAAGCGCGGACTGATGGTCGAGGACGCACAACTCGCGATGCTCTACCTTGAGCGCGTTGGGTATTACCGGTTGATGGGTTACCTATACCCGTTTCGAAAGTCGGGCAGTGACGACTTCGCTATTGATGCGTCGTTTAAGGCAGCGGTCGATTCCTACGAGTTCGATCAGAAGCTGCGGGGCCTGGTCCTTGATGCCATCTGCCACATCGAAGTGGCCGTACGCACGGCCGTTACTTACGACATGGGGCACGCCTATGGTGCGTTCGCGCATTGCGATCCCACGAGCTTCGCGTTCGATGTCCAATGGCACGCCACTTGGCTGACTGGCGTCGACGTGGAGGTTTATCGGGCGCGCGAAACCTTCATAGAACACTACAAAAATAAGTACGACGGCTTCCCGACGGTACCGATCTGGATGGCAACCGAGGTGATGTCGCTAGGTTCGATATCCAAGATGGTCAAAGGCATGCACGCGACAAACCAGAAAACCATCGCTGCGCGCTTCGGACTTCCAGCACCTGTATTCTCCAGCTTCCTGCATGCTATTTCGGTCGTCCGAAACATCTGCGCGCATCACAGCCGCTTGTGGAATCGCGTGCTCGGTGTTCGGCCCGTACTCCCACGATCAGGGGTATGGCAAAACCTGCCGCTGGCAGCCCCTGGCAGAATTTTTTTCATGCTTTTGGTAATCAGAGCACTGCTTACCCACACGTCGGCCGACCGCGATAAGTGGCGGGATCAGGTAAGCAACTTATTGCACGGAATACTTGCCGATCCAGCTAACCAGACACGCATCGGTGCACCGGCGAACTGGGAGAATCATCCGCTCTGGCGATAGGCCTCTCTTGGCCTTGTCCCCGGGGCCACCGGTGATCAGGATCAGTAGAAATGTCTTGCAGCTACAATGTTGCCCATGCAAAGCCTCGCCCCCTCAGCCTTCCGCCTGACCGTCGCCCCCATGATGGATTGGACAGACCGTCATTGCCGGTACTTCCACCGTCTGCTGTCGCCCCATGCCCGGCTCTACACCGAGATGGTGACCAGCGCCGCCCTCGTGCGCGGTAACCAGATCCGCCTTCTCGAGCATAGCCACGAGGAGCATCCGGTGGCCTTGCAACTGGGTGGCAGCGATCCGGTGGAGCTGGCGAAGGCGGCGGTGATGGGCGCCGAGGCCGGGTACGACGAGATCAACCTCAATGTGGGCTGCCCGTCGGACCGCGTGCAATCGGGCAAATTCGGCGCCTGTCTCATGCGCGAGCCGGCCCTGGTCGGCGACTGCGTCCGGGCCATGGCCGAGGTAGTGGATATTCCGGTGACGGTGAAGTGCCGCATTGGCGTGGACGACCAGGACGAATACGCGGACCTGCAGCGCTTCACCACCACCATGATCGAAGCCGGCGTCGACATCCTCGTCGTGCACGCCCGCAAGGCCTGGCTGGAAGGTCTCAGCCCCAAGGAGAATCGCGAGATCCCGCCTCTCGACTACGAGCGCGTCTATCGCCTGAAGCGGGAGTTTCCCGAGCTGACCGTCGTCATCAACGGCGGCATCACCACCGTGGAGGCGGTCCGCGAGCACCTGGGCCAGGTGGATGGGGTGATGATCGGCCGCGCGGCCTACCACGACCCCTTCGTGCTCGCGAAACTGGAGTCGGACCTCTACGGCACGCCGCTGCCCGAGCGGGGCGAGGTGCTGGAGCGCATGCGGATCTATATCGAGGCCGAACTGGCCCGTGGAACCCAGCTCAAGCACATTACGCGGCACATCCTGGGCCTGTACCAGGGCGAGCCGGGCGCCCGGGGTTTTCGCCGCCAGCTCAGCGAGGGAGCCCACCTCCCGGGCGCCGATTGGGGCCTGATCGAGGCCGCCATGGCGCCACTTCGCCAGGCAGCCTGATTTCGTTCAGCTTCGGGCTGGTCGGGCGTGGGCATGATCGGCCGACCAGTCTTTCTGCGCCAGACATGAAAATCACGTTTCTTCCGCTATTTTTCGCCGCACTTTGCCTTGCGTCGCCCTTTGCAGTGCAGGCTGACCAGTCGATGACGCTGGAGCAGGCGGTAAGCAAGGTGCAAAAAGACACCGGGGGCAAGGTGCTGTCTGCGGATACGCGGCTCGTCGAGCGCGGTCGTTTCACCGAATACCGAGTCAAGGTGCTCACGCTGGACGGTCACGTCCGCGTGGTGCCGGTCCGTACCGAAACCGCCAAGCCCCTGGACGCGAGCGCCGGGGATAACAAGGAGAAACATTGATGCGAATCCTGCTTGTAGAGGATGAAGCCCCGCTGCGCGAGACTCTCGCTGCGCGCCTGAAGCGCGACGGCTTCGCCGTGGATGCCGCCCAGGATGGCGAAGAAGGCCTGTACCTTGGCCGCGAGGTGCCGTTCGATCTGGCAATCATCGATCTGGGCCTGCCCAAGCTGTCGGGCATGGACCTGGTCAAGGCGCTGCGCGAGCACGGCCAGCGCTATCCGATCCTGATCCTCACCGCCCGCGGCAGCTGGCAGGACAAGGTCGAGGGCCTGAAGCACGGCGCCGACGACTACCTTGTCAAGCCGTTTCACGTCGAGGAGTTGCTGGCCCGCATCAACGCCCTGGTCCGTCGCGCGAGCGGCTGGTCCAAGCCGGTGCTGGCCTGCGGCCCGATCAAGCTGGACACCACGGCACAGACGGTCACCGTCGAAGGCCGACAGGTCGACCTCACCAGCTACGAATACAAGGTGCTGGAATACCTGATGCTGCATGCGGGCGAGCTGGTCTCCAAGGCCGACCTTACCGAGCACATCTACCAGCAGGACTTCGACCGCGACTCCAACGTGCTGGAAGTCTTCATCGGCCGCCTGCGTCGCAAGCTGGACCCGGAAAGCGCGCTCAAGCCCATCGAGACCGTGCGTGGTCGCGGCTACCGTTTCGCCATCCCGCGTAACGAAGCGGACGAAGATTGATCCATCCGGGGGTGGCGCGATCCAGTCGTCGCGCCACCCCGAGGTAAGCTCGACGCATGGACAACGCTTCATCCACCAAACGCCGGCCCCTCTCGCTGGCCGCGCGCGCGGCGCTGGCGACCGGCTTTGCGCTTGCCGCCTTCCTGGGCCTCACCGGCCTGGCGCAGAACAAGGCCAACTACGCCTCCGAGCTGTCAGCCATGCACGACCGGCTGCACAACTACGCGATCGCCTATATCACCGGCACGGATACCACGCGCGCCGGCAAGGTCACCACGCCCGACAGCCAACCGAACCCTGATTTCTCCCGTCCGGGATCGGGCCTCTACGCGATCATCGTCGGCAACGACGGCTTTCGCTGGGAGTCGTCGTCGGCCCTGGGTCGCGACTTCGATTTCGTCCGCATGCTGTCGCCGGGCGAGACCGCCTTCGAGCCGGTGGAGACGCGTAGCGGCAAGCTCTACGTTTTCAGCTACGGCGTCTCGCTGGACACGACCGACAAGCGAAGCGTGCCGCTGACCTTCGCGGTAGCGCAGACCGAAGACCAGTTCGAACGCCAGGTCGCCACCTACCGGCGCACGCAGTTCCTGTGGCTGGCCATGCTCGGCATGATGCTCATGCTGCTGCAGCTTTTCCTGTTGCGTTGGAGCCTTCTGCCATTGCGTCGTGTCTCGAGCGATCTGGCTCACATCGAACGTGGCGCGCGCGATCACCTCGACGGGCCGTACCCCGTCGAGCTCACCGTGCTCACCCGTCGCCTCAACGCCTTCATCGACAGCGAGCGCGAACAGCGCTCGCGCTATCGCGACACGCTCGCCGATCTCGCACACAGCCTGAAGACGCCACTGGCCGTGGTGCGGTCGCAACTGGAATCCGACGGCGATGCTCGCAGCCTGCGTGGTGACATCCTCGACCAGGTGCGCAAGATGGACGAGATCGTCGCCTACCAGCTATCGCGCGCCGCCACGTCCGGCCGACGGACGATTGCCGCGGAAGAGCCGATCGCTGGTCACGCCGAAGACCTCGTGCAGAGCCTGGAAAAGGTCTACGCCGCCAAGAACGTCCTGTGCGAATTCGAGATCGACGATGGCGCCGCTTTCGCCGGCGAACAGGGCGACCTTCTCGAGCTGATGGGCAACCTGGTGGAGAACGCCTTCAAATGGGCCTCGCATCGCGTACTGCTCACCGCACGCAGCAGTGGCAAGGGCAAGGGGCGTAGCGGCCTCGAGCTGATCGTCGAGGACGACGGTCCTGGCATCGCCGACGACAAGATCGAGAAGATTCTGCAGCGTGGCGTCCGCGGCGACGAACGCGTGCAGGGCCACGGCATTGGCCTGTCGATCGTGCAGGACATCGTCAAGGCGTATCAGGGCGAGCTGCACGTCGACCGTTCCGAAGAACTCGGTGGTGCCCGTTTCCGCGTTCGTCTTCCGCCCGGCTGAGCGCGGCAGGTTTCGGCAAGCTGCTTCAGCCGGCCGGTGACGGTCCGTAAAAAGCATCAAGCAGGCGAGCCACCTCCGGTGCCGCTTCGCGAAGCAGCGCCGGTTGCGAAAAATGCAGTTCGCTGGTGACGGCGAAATACTCTTCCGGTGCCTCGGCGGCGTACGGATCGATCGCTGTCTTGCGGCCGCGATCGACCTGCCTGGACAGCGTGTCGAACCCGCGCTGCATCGTCTGGATCCACTCGCGACGATTCATCGACGACGGTAGCGGTGGCACACCGTTTGCGGGCCCGGCCAGCATGTCGAGTTTGTGTGCCATCTCATGCACGACCACGTTGAATCCGTCCCAGGGGGCGTCGATATCCAGCGCCACGTCGGCAAGCGACAGCACCATGGGCCCGCGTTCCCACGCCTCGCCGATCAGGGTGTCATGGCTGTCGGTTACGACGCCCGTGGGCGCGTCGTAGTGATTGCGCCGCACGTTGAACTCGCCCGGATAGACAAGCACGTTCGTCCAGCCCTTGAAGGCTTTCGGGCCGTGGGGCAGGGCAGGCAGGCTGGCCTGCATGGCGATGACAAGGCGCCAGAAATCGTCCAATGCCGCGTCACCCACTGCATGGAAGCGCTTGGTATGCAGGAAGCCGGCGGTCAGCTGGCGCAGATAGCGGGCGCGGGGTTCGTCCAGGGCGCGAACGAGGGGAACGCGGGAAACCGCCTGACGCCACAACGTGTCGTCGATCGGCGGCACTGGCGCGCGAAACCACGCTAGCAGCGACTGGGCAAAGCTCACTAGGGACGACCGGGAAGACTCAGAGCATCGAGCCGGGAAGCATCGACTGCCAGCTGGGAGCGGGCGAGCGCATCGGTGACGCGCCGTCATGCGGGCCCTCGTCGGTGTCGACCGGGGAGGGTGCGGGTGCCGGGTTGGTGCTGCGCTGGGAGGCGTTGACCGAACGGTTCGACATGGTATCGACCGAACTGCTCTCGCGATTGCCCGACGAGGAATGCGCACCGTTGCTTTCGAACGACGACGAAACGCTCCCGCTCAGTGAGAGCAGGCCACCGGTCGGGTCGATGTCGGAAGCGGCGGCGGTGCCGGTGGCACCGACGAGGCACAGACATCCGAAGATGTATGGTCTGGCGTTCATCGGTAAACCCTGAAAACCTCCGGACATGCCGGGGGACGACCGATCCTCTCAGAAATTTCGGTAGCCTGCCAGTGCTGAACGTCGGGCGGAGGCCCGTCGGCTGCCGATAGGGGCGAAATTCTCGCCACTGCCCTAGAATCGCAGGATGTCCCGGCTTTCCCCACCCCCGACAGCGGCCGCCTGACGGCCCGACGGCAACCGATGCTCGCACGCGATCTTCTCGAAGCCCTTGCTGGAGGCGACGCCGTGTCTGGCGCCACCCTGGCCAGGACGGCCGGCGTCACGCGCGCGGCGGTCTGGAAACAGATCGAGGCCCTGCGCCTGAAAGGCGTGCCCGTGGAGGCCAAGGTCGGCGGTGGCTATCGCCTGCCATGGCCGACCGAACTGCTCGAGGCGCCGCGGATTCGCGCCGGCCTTTCGCCCGACGCGCTGGCCGAGGTCGGCATGATCGAGGTGCACTGGGAGATCGATTCCACGTCGAGCGAGTTGGCCCGGCGCATCCCCGTCCTGGACGATCTTGCATTCGTCATGGCAGAGACACAGTCCGCCGGCCGTGGCAGGCGAGGGCGCACCTGGCTTTCCCCGCCCGGCATGAATCTCTATCTGTCCGTATTGAAGCGCTTCGATGCGGGCTTTGCTTCGCTGTCCGGCCTGTCGCTGGCTGTGGGCGTCATGCTGATCCGTGCGCTCGACAACCTGGGCATCCGTACCGCGGGCCTCAAGTGGCCGAACGACGTGATGGCGGGTAACGCCAAGCTGGCTGGCATCCTGGTCGAGCTTTCCGGTGAGTATTCGGGCCCGTGCGCGGCGATCATCGGTGTCGGCCTCAACATCCGTTTGCCGGACTCCCTGCACGAACGCGCGGGCCAGCCGATCACCGACCTCGCGTCGCTGGCCGGCGGTCAGCCGCCTGGACGCAATCACGTCGCCGCCGCCGTCGTCGCCTCGCTCAGTGAAGGTCTTCGCAGCTTCGAGCGGCACGGCTTCGCCGCTTTTGCCAAGGAGTACGCCGCAAGCGACCTGCTTCAAGGGCAGCCGTTGCGCGTGATCGATCCGCGTGGCGAATACAACGCCACAGGCGAGGGCGTCGACGAACGTGGCGCCTTGCGCGTGCGACGGGCTACCGGCGAGATGGTGATGGTCGACAGCGCTGAAATTTCGGTCCGACGGAGCGGCACATGATCCTGCTTCTCGACCTGGGCAACACCCGCCTGAAATTCGCCCTGCTCGACGGCGACGCCTTCGTCCACCGTGGCGCCTTCGGCTGGGACGCAGACATCGCCCACGAGCTGGTCACGCTATGGGCCGGGTGGCCGCGCCCGACGCGCATCGTCGGTGCTTCCGTTGTCGATACGGCCCGGGAGACGGCGGTCGCGGTTGCCGCCGGCAAGGCGTTCGGCCACGCGCCGCTGTGGGTGCGCACGCCGGCCGAAGCCTGTGGTGTGACCAACGCGTATGCCGAGCCGCACCGTCTGGGTGTCGATCGGTTCCTTGCCATGGTCGATGCCCTCGCCGCGGGGCGAGCGCCTTGCGTGCTTGCCAGCGTCGGAACTGCGCTGACCCTCGATGCGCTCGACGCCGAGGGCAGGCACCTCGGCGGCTGGATCGCGCCGGGCCCCTTGCTCATGCAGCAGTCCGTGCTCGGGGCCACGGTGCAGGTGCGACCGGAGCAGGCAGGTTCCGTACGCGACCTGGCAGACAACACGGCCGACGGTCTCGCCTCGGGTTGCTGGCAGGCCTGTGCTGCCCTGGTCGATCGCTTCGCCGACCGCTCCGCCGCGCTGCTTGGTGGTGCGCCCACGGTCACTCTCGGCGGCGGCGACGCCACCGTGCTGGCGCCTCTGCTCCAGCGCGAGGTGATGCTGGTGCCCGACACCGTGCTGCGTGGGCTCGCCGTCTGGGCCAGAGCCCACACTGAAGCGGATCATTTCGCCTAGAATCGCGACGCCACCGGTTCTTGCAGGGGAACGCGCGCTGGCCCACCCGGAAATCCAAGGCCGCCATGCTTCTGCGTTTGATGTTCGTTCTGCTGATCGCCCTCAATATCGCAGTGGCCGCGTGGCTGCTACTGGGCGAATCGGGCACGCATGCGGTGGATCCGGCGGATAAGGGCGTGCCCAAGCTCAAGCTGCTCGCCGAGCTTCCGGCGCCCGCCTCGACCGTGCCGGCGGTCTCGGGTTCGGCCGCGACGTCGGCATTGGCTGCGGCGGCGATGCCAGCGCGGGTGTCCACGGCGACTGCCGCTGCTGTTGTCGCGCCGTCTGTCGCCCAGGCGCCCCCGGCAGCGAAGCCGACCCCACGCGAGCCGGAAAAGAAGGCGCCCGTTGAAGTGGCTGCGACTCCCGCACCCCTGGCGACGGCTTCCACCGTGGACGCGCCGACGAGCGCCAAGCGCAGCTATCGCTGCCTGGCCATCGGGCCTTTCAGCAACCAGGTCGACCTGCGCAGCACGCGCACCGCACTCGCTCCCCGTACGGTTCGCAGCCGCCAGCGACAGGAGCAGACCAGCGAATCCCACGGGTGGCGTGTCTTCCTCCCGCCCCAGGCCACGCGCGATCTGGCGCTGGCGCAGGCACGCCGCCTGGAAGCGAAGGGCGTCAAGGATTATTTCGTCGTCAGCGCCGCCGGCGAGCTGCAGAATTCAGTGGCCCTCGGCCTGTTCCACGACCCCGCGAATGCCAAGAAACGCCGGGACGAAGTCATCGCCGCCGGCTTCCCGGCGCGCATGAGTGAGCGCACCGAAGTCACGCCGGTGTGGTGGCTCGATGTGGTCGTCCCCGATGACGCCAATGCAGACGTGCGCCGCGGCATTCGCAGTCCAGGCGCAAGCGCGAAACCGACCGGTTGCTTCTGATAAACTCCCCGCCTTCGCCGGCATAGCTCAGTTGGTAGAGCAACCGCCTTGTAAGCGGTAGGTCCCCAGTTCGAATCCGGGTGTCGGCACCAGAACATATGTCCCGCTTAGCACTACGCTATATCGATACAAGGCGAGCCCGCTACCCAGCGGGTTTTTTTGTGACCGCGCGCCCCTTGCTCGACTGACCGAGGTCCACTTCTTGCCGCACCCCTGAAAGACGAGGCGCCTTGTCCTCTGCGTCATGCAGGATCGTCTGCTATATCCCGGCGCCCTGGCTGTCGATACGTTCGGCAACCTGATGATCGCCCGCCCCGATGTGACGTTGCGAGGTTGGGTTCTGCATTCCGACGCTGACGACGTGCTTATCGTATTCGGTGGCCACGGCATGAGCCTGTCACGGTTCGCGACGCGCCTCGGCGAGTGCTCGGATGGAGCCATTTACCTGATGCCATATCGCGGCTATGAGGGTCAGGCGGGTGCGCCCCGCGAGCATGACATGTGAGTTCTGCGAGGCGCTTCGGTTCTGATCTCAGGCCGGTTTGAGGTAGACGACCTGCTGGTGAGGGTCATAGGGATGAATCTCGCTCTCTAGGATCTGCCAGTCCGGCCAGCGTTTGGCAACGTATTCCATCGACATCGACGTATCGCCGTAGGTGATGTCGCCTTCGATGGGCTCGCGTGGGTGGGGTGCGAAAGCAAAGCCCTCGTCTCGGTGGATGCGTTGAAGTTCCCCGGCACGGTCCGCGGCTGAAGGATCGTGCGGCCAATAGCTTTCGGGTCGTATCGTGATTACTAAGAGGCCGTCGGGGGCCACGTGCTTGCGTAACGTGGACATCACCGCGTCGGCGGTCCGTTGCGATAGGTGGGTGAAGACGGAAAATGCATAGATCAGATGGAAGGGCGTGGTGAAGGGAAGGCTCGAGGGAACATAATCGGAAACAGCGAGGTTCGCTCGCAGCCGGGCTTCCCGGCAGAGTTCAATGGAGCGGTCCCACGGATCGCACCCATAAATATTCTCCGGGCTCGCGTGCGCGTACATGAGGCGTATCAACCGCCCCCAGCCGCAGCCGTAATCGAGCACGGTAGCGTCGACAAGCGGCACCGATCCGTACTTCTTGAATCGCGAAACGACGGCGTCGATGAACACGGTGCTCTGGGTGAGCAAGGCCCCGCCGGAAGTCCCGGTCCAGCCTCTCTGCACCTGCTCGTCGGCCATGACGGGAAGCGCAGCGCGTGCTCGCGGGTATCTTGAAGGGACGCCAAGCAGGATCCGTCCCACCGTTTGCGTGTCCAGCCGGCGAAGGCTGGCGAAGCCGCTGTCGAGTCCTTCCACGAATGCGCTTTCGACTCTCGAAAGGACCGCGTTCGAGACAGGTAACTCATTTACGATTCTTGCTTTCGCCCACATAACGTCCGTGATCCTTTCCGAGGGACGTGAAAGCATCGGCTCGCACGAAGTTCGCGTCAACTGGGACGGTCCTGCCGGGACGGAGTCAAGGTCGCCAGCTTCTCTCGTAAGAAATCCCTGAGGTTTTGGACGGCGGGCGTGAGCTGAGCGCGGTGAGCGCTGACCAGGTTCACCGGGGAGAGCCCGCCGAGACCCGGCAACAACTCGACCAACCGACCGGCGGAGATGTCGGCTGCGACGTCCAGCCGCGATTTGTAGATCACTCCTTGGCCGGCCAGACCCCACCGTCGCACTACGTCGGCATCATCGCTGATGCGGTTTCCGCTGACGCTGACGGTATGGGGGCCGCGGGGGAGGTCGAAGGTCCAGCGGTTGTGGATCTGTTCGCCCCAGACGAAGCAGAGGCAGTTGTGGCCCGGGAGATCGTCGGGGTGTGTAGGTGACCCACAACGCGCGAGGTAATCCGGTGCCGCGCAGAGCGCACGCCGATTCTCGGGCGCGAGAGGCTGCGCGACCAGGCCGGAGTCGTCCAGCGCGCCATAGCGGATCGCCGCGTCGATGGGATGCCGAAGGAGGTCGGCGGCGCGGTCGCTGATCCAGAGCTGGAGGGACAGGGCTGGATGTCGTGCCTGAAACTCGTCCAGCCAGGGCAGCAGCACATTGCGTCCGAGGTCGGAGGGCAGGGACAGGCGCAGTGGCCCGGCAATCTCGCCTCGGCTCTCGGCAAGTGCCTGGCTGCCACCGGCAAGCGAGGCCAGCATGGCGCGGGCGTGCGGCAGATAGCGTTCGCCGTCATCGGACAGCCGCATGCTTCGCGTCGATCTGACGAAGAGCCGCGTGCCGAGCTCGCGCTCCAGCCGCTGAACGGCGTTGCTGGCCATGGCCGGTGTGGTGTCGATCAGGCGGGCAGCGGCCGAAAAGCTGCCGGCATCGGCCGTCTGCACGAAGACCTGCAGGTCATCCAATCGGATCACTTTCATCGTTCCGTTGAAAATACTGACCTATCGTGCCTCTTTTTCACCCCTGACGCAGTGCAACGTGGGTGTTTCAAAGGCCGGTGTAAACTTACGGAATGACCAGCTCCCGCGCGTCGCTCCTCCCGAGTCTCTCCCCATGAGCCCAACCACTCGTTCGGTCGCCCTCATCGGCGTTCCCACCGATATCGGTGCCGGTCACCGCGGCAGTTCCATGGGCCCCGAAGCCCTCCGTGTGGCGCGGCTGGGCGAACGCCTGGCCAAACGCGGCCTGCATGTGGTCGATCGCGGCAACGTCGCCGGCCCGCTCAACCCCTGGTTGCCGCCGACCGATGGCTACCGCCACCTGGGTGAAGTGGTAGCGTGGAACACCTCCGTGCATGAGGCGTTCTACGCGGAGTTGAGTGCGGGAAACCTGCCGATCATGCTCGGCGGCGATCATTGCCTGGCCATCGGCTCGATATCCGCGGTATCGCGTTATTGCCGCGAAGCCGGCAAGAAACTGCGTGTGCTGTGGCTCGATGCCCATGCCGATTTCAACACCAGCCAGATCACGCCGTCCGGGAACATCCATGGCATGCCCGTGGCCTGCCTGTGCGGATACGGCCCGGACGAGCTGACGCACATCGGTGGCACGGTGCCGGCGACATCGCCGGACGTATTCCGGCAAATTGGTATTCGCTCGGTCGATGAGGGCGAGAAGCGCTTCGTCCACGAAGTCGGCATCGACATCTACGACATGCGCTACATCGATGAGATCGGCCTCAAGGCCGCGATGGAAGAAGCGCTGGCCGGGGTCGATCAGGACACGCATCTGCACGTGAGCTTCGACGTCGACTTCCTCGACCCGAGCATCGCCCCGGGCGTAGGTACCACCGTGCGTGGCGGCCCAGGCTATCGCGAAGCCCAGCTGTGCATGGAGATGATCGCGGATACCGGGCGCGTTGGTTCGCTGGACATCGTTGAGCTGAATCCTGCGTTCGACAAGCGGAACCAGACGGCGAAGCTGGCGGTGGATCTGGTGGAGTCGCTGTTTGGGAAATCGACGTTGATGCGGTGAGGCGAGCACCCATCATCGATGAATCGGCTCCTACACAGGGGGCATGACGCGGGCTAAACTCGAAGGGTTTCCGTCTGCCAGCCTCAAGGTCCCCATGCACACCCGCGTCCTCACCGGCATTACCACCACCGGCACGCCGCATCTCGGCAATTACGTCGGCGCCGTCCGTCCTGCCGTCCTTGCCAGCAAGGACCCGAATGTCGACGCGTTCTATTTCATGGCCGATTACCACGCCCTGATCAAGAGCGACGACCCGGACCGCATCGAGGCCTCGCGCTTCAAGATTGCCGCGACCTGGCTGGCCGCCGGCCTGGACCCGAACATGTCCACCTTCTACCGGCAGTCGGATATTCCCGAGGTGCCGGAGCTGATGTGGCTGTTGACCTGCGTGACGGCCAAGGGCCTGCTCAATCGTGCCCATGCTTATAAGGCTGCGGTGGATCGCAATGTCGAGGCAAACGAAGACGCTGATTCCGGCATTACCGCGGGCCTGTACATGTATCCGGTGCTGATGGCCGCCGACATCCTCGCGTTCAACGCGAACAAGGTGCCAGTGGGACGCGATCAGATCCAGCACATCGAGATGGCGCGCGACATCGCGCAGCGTTTCAATCACACCTTCGGTCGCGAGTTCTTCGTCATGCCCGAGGCGCTGATCGAGGAGCAGGTCGCCACCTTGCCGGGTCTCGACGGCCGCAAGATGTCCAAGAGCTACGACAACACCGTGCCGCTGTTCGAGGGCGGCTCCAAGGGACTACGCGACGCGATCATGAAGATCGTGACCGATTCGCGTGCACCGGGTGAACCGAAAGACACCGACGACTCCGCGCTGTTCACCATCTTCAAGGCCTTTGCGACACCCACGGAAACCGCGGCCTTTGCCGACGCGCTGCGTGGCGGCATTGGCTGGGGCGAAGCCAAGCAGGTGCTGTTCGAACGCGTCGAGGCCGATGTCGCACCGATGCGCGAACGCTACGAAGTCCTGATGTCCCGGCCGGACGACATGGAAGACATCCTGCTCGCCGGTGCCGCAAAGGCGCGCGCGATCGCCGGACCGCTCGTGGAGACGCTGCGCGACGCCGTGGGCCTGCGTAGTGCGCGTCATCGCATTACGCCGGTCACCGCCGAGCCTGTCACGACGAAGGCAGCGACCAAGGTCAAGCCGCCGCGTTTCGCCAGCTTCCGCGATGACGACGGCAGTTTCCGCTTTCGCCTGTTCGCCACCGATGGCGAAGAGCTGTTGTTGTCGAAATCCTTTGCCGATCCCAAGGCGGCCGGTGCACTGCGCCAGACGTTGTCGACAGTGGGTGGATCAAGCGCCGCCATCGAATCCCAGGGTGATCACGTCGCCTTGCTGGTCGACGGTGAAGTGGTCGCCAATGGCTCGTCGTATCCGGATGAGGTGGCCCGCGCCGCTGCCGTACTTCGCCTGCGCACGGCGCTCGATGCGCTCGCTGCGGCGCAGGACTGACCGTGCGCTACCTCGCTCTCATGCTGCTGGCGCCCTGGCTCATCGTTTTGGGCTGGGCGTACTGGCAATACCCGAAAGCGCTGCTGAAGAACGTCACACGTCGCTCGTTCGACGTGCTGGCGCTGGTCGCGGCCGTGGTCGCCGCGGTGCAGGCGGCGATGACGTCCTTCGATGCCGTGGTGCTCCCGGCAGCGGACAAGTTCGGCCCGAAGAGTGGCGCGATCTGGCAGCAGGTGGTTCCTGCTCTATGGGGATACGGTGCGTACGTCGCCGTGCTGGTGGTTGCGCTGATCATCCGCCAGATTGTCTGGAAGCCGCGCGTTCCATAATCCGTCCGGAGTCGCAGCCCGTTTCGTAGGCGCGACGCTGTGTGTAGGAGCCGATTCATCGGCGATCCCAGGTCGCCGTAAACGGTAGGAGCCGATTCATCGGCGATCCCAGGTCGCCGTAAACCGTAGGAGCCGATTCATCGGCGATCCCGCGGCAGCGGCCAGCGTGCGGCTAGCACCCATTCGCCGCTGAAGCGGCTCCCACACAAATCGAGGTTGCCTGATAGGCCAGGCCCCAGGGCGTCAGTCCCCTGACGTCAGCCGCGCAGACGCTTCGTCAGGCCCTTGAGGAAATTACGCAGGAACTGGTCGCCGCAGAGGCGGAAGTTGCTGTGCTTGGGCTGGCGAAAGAGGGCGTTGATCTCGCCGCGGGACACCTTGAAGCCGGCGTCGGCCATGATCGAGAGGATGTCGTCTTCCTTCAGTTCGAAGGCGACGCGCAGCTTTTTCAGCACCACGTTGTTGTTGATACGGCCTTCCACGGGCCGTGGCGGCTGGCTTTCGTCGCGACCGCGACGCTGCAGGATCAGGCCGTCGAGAAAATGGGCCATGGCCAGGTCTGGCATCTCGACGAAGCCGGGCTCGTCTTCCTTGAGCAACCAGGGGTCGACGGATGCACGGGTGGCTTCGAAGCCGCTGAGCTTGAGCATCTCGACCACATGGACCTCGCCGAGGTCGAGCATGTAGCGGATGCTGCGTAGGGTATCGTTGTTGAGCATTTGCATAGGGTAGCACTGGGGCAGGAGCATCGCCGATGAATCGGCTCCCACAAAAAGAGAAGCCCGGCTTGCGCCGGGCTTCGGAACCGCTTTCTTGGGGACCGCTCTATGTGGGAGCCGCTTCAGCGGCGATTCCTCAGAGGCTTAGTTCGGCAACCCCAGATCGTCGATCATCGCCTTCAGGAACCGCGCAGCCTCACCACCCGTCGCAGCGCGGTGGTCGAAGGTCAGCGACAGCGGCATGCGACGGTGCACTTCGATACCGCCCATCACGGCAACCACGTCGTGGCTGAGCTTGCCGGCGCCAACGATGGCGACGGTCGGCGGCACGACAACCGGCGTGGCGTAACGACCGGCGAACATGCCGAAATTGGACAGGCTGATCGTGTAGCCCGAAAGCTCCGACGCGGCGATGCTGCGATCTTCGACCGACGAACGCAGGCGCTTGATCGCGGCACGGATGCCGGCACCGTCGAGCACGTCCGCGTTACGCAGGGCGGGCACGAACAGGCCGTCGTCCGTATCCACGGCAATGCCGATGTCCACGTGCGGATGCAGCGTACGGGTGAGGTCTTTGCCGTTGAACCAGGCGTTCAGTGCCGGCACGGCCTTGCATGCCACCACGACCGCGCGGATCAGGCGGGCGGTGATGTCCTGCTTGCCGATCCAGGCGTGCAGGTCGGCATCGTCGACGATGGAGGTCGGGACGACCTGAGCGTGAGCATCGGCCATGACGCGCGCCATATTGCGGCGAACACCCTTGAGCTGTTCCGGCTGACCCATCGCTTCCTTGCCCGGGGGCGAGGTACGAACGGCCTTGCCGGCCAGCGACACCGGCGTACGCGTAGGAGCCGGGCCCGGCTCCGGAAGCGTCGGTGCGAGGTGCTGCGCAGCGGCGGGACGTGCTGCCGGGGCGGAACCCACGGCGGCACCGCCATTGGCGGCGGCGCTCTTCACGTCGCCCATGGTGATGACGCCACCGGCGCCGGTCGGCTGCACGCGGGTGAGGTCGATCTTCATCTTCTTCGCCAGCGCACGCACGGCCGGGACGGCCTTGACGCCACCGGCGCTGCTCACCTGTTCGGTGTGCACGGCATTGCCGCTGATCATCGCGCCGACGACGGTACCTTCGTCTTCGCGCTTGGCAGGAGCGGGGCCGTCGGAGTCGATCTCGCCGCCGTCATCGGAAGCGACGACCTTGGACGCATCGTCCGGAGCCTGGCTACCGACGCCCTTCTTCGGGCCATGGTGATGACCGGTGGACTCGGCCTCGGCGCGCTGGCGCGCGTTCGGATCGATCTCGAAATCGGCCAGCTGCGAGCCGGTCTCGATGATGTCACCCACGCCGCCGTGCAGCTTCTTCACGGTGCCGGAGTACGGCGAGGGCACGTCGACGACGGCCTTCGCGGTTTCCATCGATACCAGCGGAGCGTCGAGCTTGATCGTGTCGCCTTCCTTGACGTGCCATTCGACGACGGTCGCGTCGGGAAGGCCTTCGCCGAGGTCCGGCAGGTAAAAGGTCTTGATGTCGGCCATTGCGATAGGTTCCTCAGGATGCCGCGAGCGTACGCTCGGCGGCCTCGACGATGCGTTCGACGCTGGGCAGGTACTTCATTTCCAGGCGGAACAGCGGGATGTGGGTATCGAAACCGGTAACGCGCTGCACCGGTGCGAGCAGGCTGTAGAGGCATTCCTCGGCCAGACGGGCGGCGATTTCCGCACCGAAACCGGCGGTCTTCGGCGCTTCGTGCACGATGACGCAGCGACCGGTCTTGGTCACCGACTCGGCAATCGTGTCGAAGTCGAGCGGCGTGAGCGTGGCCACGTCGATCACCTCGGCACTGATGCCCTTCTGTGCGAGTTCGTCCGCGGCTTCGAGGCATTCCTTCACCTGTGCGCCCCAGGTCACCAGGGTCACGTCGGTGCCGTCGCGCAGCACGAAGCAGACGTCGAGCGGCAGTGCCTCGCCGTCGTCGGGCACTTCTTCCTTGTACTGGCGATAGATGCGCTTGGGCTCGAAGAAAATCACCGGATCCGGATCGCGGATGGCGGCGAGCAGCAGGCCGTAGGCACGCGCCGGCGACGAGGGCATGACCACGCGCAGGCCGGGGATGTTGGTGAACAGGTGCTCGTTCGCCTCGGAGTGATGCTCCGGTGCGCGGATGCCGCCGCCCCACGGGGCGCGCCACACGGCCGGCACGGTCATGCGGCCGCGCGTGCGGTTGCGCATGCGGGCGGCGTGGCAGGCGATGTGCTCCATCATCGGGTAGATGAAGCCTTCGAACTGGGCTTCGGCAACAGGCTTCATGCCCTGCACCGCGAGGCCGATGGTCAGGCCGGCGATGGTGGCTTCGTCCAGCGGCGTGTCGATGACGCGCATCTCGCCGAACTGTTCCTGCAGGCCCTGCGTGGCGCGGAACACGCCGCCGTTGACGCCGACGTCCTCACCGAGCACCACGACGCTGTCGTCGTTGCGCATTTCGTAGGCGAGCGCCTGGGTCACTGCTTCGATAAGAGTGATTTGTGCCATGGGAAGAGTTCCTTACGACGTGCGATCGAGGGAAGCGGCGAGCTCGCGCTGCGCTTCGAGGTCGGCCGGGAGTTCGGCATACAGGTAGTCGAACATCGCCGTTGCCGGCTGGTTCTTCGTCTCCAGGTATGCATTGACCTCGTTGTCCATCCAGTCGTCGCACTCGGCCTTCCAGGCCTCTTCCTTCGTCTCGTCCCACTTGCCCTTGCCTTCGAGCCACTTGCGCAGGCGCGGAATGGGATCGCGCTCCCAGGCGTCCTTCACTTCCTGCTCGCCACGGTAACGGCGGGCATCGTCGGCGGTGGTGTGGTCGCCGAGGCGGTAGGTCACCGCTTCGATCACGCTGGCGCCCTGGCCGGAGCGTGCGCGCTCGAGCGCGATCTCCATGGCGGCGCGCACGGCGATGATGTCGTTACCGTCCACCTGGATGCAGGGCAGGCCGGCAGCGATGCCCTTCTGGGCAAGCGTGCCGGAGCCGCTCTGGATGCGGCGCGGCACCGAGATCGCCCACTGGTTGTTCACGATCACGGCGACCATCGGCAGCTGCTGCGCGCCGGCCACGTTGATCGCGCCGTAGAAGTCGCCCTTGGACGAACCACCGTCACCGATGGTGCAGACGGCCACGCGCGCTTCCTTGCGGATCTTGAAGGCGAGGGCGGAGCCGGCAGCGTGCAGGCACTGCGTGCCGATCGGCACGCACCAGGCGAAGTCGTGCGCGGGGGCGTCGGCGAAGTCGTTGCCGCGCTCGTCGCCACCCCAGTAGGTATAGACCTCGCGCGGCTTGACGCCGCGGTACAACTGGGCGCCGTACTCACGGTACGACACGGCCAGCGAGTCTTCGCGGCGCATGGCGCTGCCGATACCCACGTGCGCGGCTTCATGGCCCAGGCACGAGGCGTAGGTGCCGAGCTTGCCGGTGCGCTGCAGGGCGATCGACTTGGCGTCGAACACGCGCGTGGACACCATCAGCTTGTAGAGCTCGACCATGTGGTCGAGGTCCTTGGCGAATTCGGGGAGTTCCTTTCCGGTTTCCTTGCCGTCCTGGTCAAGGTATTGCAGGTATTCGATTTCGAACTTGGCGGCGATGGACACGACTCGCTCCCAGGGGAAGGGTTAGAAACGACACGCACGATTGGGGAAGCGGACGGGCCCATCCAGTGGGGCACGAGCGACTTTCGGGTTGTTGCGAGCCGGACTAGATATCAGGGGTATTATGGCCCGGCAAGGCACGGCGCAGCATAGAACTGCCCCATCTCGCTCCCGAAACCGCGCCACAGCGCCGTTTGTGACTGGTCCACCCTCATTGTGAAATCGTCCATGGCCAACTCCCAGCGCGACCTCGAACCGGGTATCCGCACCGATCTCGACGGTCGCCTAACCTATGGTGAGTACCTCAAGCTGGATCAGGTGCTCAGTGCGCAGCTGCCGCGCAGCCAGCCGGCGCACCACGACGAGATGCTGTTCATCATCCAGCACCAGACTTCCGAGCTGTGGCTGAAGCTGATGATCCACGAGCTCGACGCGGCCCTGGCGCACCTTCGCGCGGACGACGTGGACGGCACGCTGAAGATCCTGGCCCGGGTCAAGGCCATCCAGCGCCAGCTCTACGAGCAGTGGGGCGTGCTGGAAACCCTCACCCCTGCCGAATACCTGCAGTTCCGTGACGTGCTGGGGCCTTCGTCCGGCTTTCAGTCCCTGCAGTACCGCATGGTGGAGTTCCTGCTCGGCAACAAACACGCCGACATGCTTCGGGTGTTCGAGCACGATCCCATAGCCCATGAGCGCCTGAAGGCGATCTTCGAGGCACCCGGGCTCTACGACGAATTCCTGCGCTATCTGGCGCGCCGTGGCCACCCCGTTCCGGTGGACCTGCTGGAGCGCGACCTTACCCAGCCCTGGCGGAGCCAGCCCGCGCTGCTACCCGTGTTCAAGCGGATTTACGAAGACACCGCCCACCACTGGCCTGAGTATCATCTGAGCGAAGAACTGGTCGACATCGAAGAGTCCTTCCAGCTGTGGCGGTTCCGCCACATGAAGACGGTGGAGCGCATCATCGGCTTTCGTGCCGGCACCGGCGGCTCATCCGGCGTCGCCTTCCTGCGCAAGGCGCTGGAGCAGAGTTTCTTCCCCGAACTTATCGAAGTGCGAACCATCCTGGGAACGTAAACATTTGACGGACGGCGGTCCGGACGGTTAAACACCCTGCACCAAGCGTCTTCACGCCCAAGGGAACTGCATGACACCGACCGCCCCAGCCACCGCCAGGCCCGTGCCCGATTATCCGCAGACCCTGGGCCACCCGCGTCCCCTGTGGATGCTGTTCATGACCGAGTTCTGGGAACGCTTTGCGTTCTACGGCATGCGCTGGGCGCTGACGCTGTACATCGTCGCGCAGTTTTTCCACGGCGATCAGGCGGGGCAGGGCTACGCCAGCCGAACCTACGGCTCGTACCTGGCACTGGTCTATGCCTCGGCGATCTTCGGCGGCTTCGTGGCCGACCGCGTGCTCGGCTACCAGCGATCGATCCTGGTCGGGGCAGCGGTCATGGGCACCGGCCTGTTCATGGTGATGGTGCCCAATCAGGACGTTTTCCTCGTCGGCCTGGCCACCGTGATCGTCGGCAACGGCCTGTTCAAACCGAATATCTCGTCGCTGGTGGGGCAGATCTACCCGGTAGGCGACGATCGTCGCGACCGTGGTTTCACCATTTTCTACATGGGTATCAACATGGGCGGCTTCCTCGCCCCGTTGGTCACCGGTTGGCTCGCTTCGGTGTTGACCGACACGCCCCTGCAGGACAACTACAAGGCCGTGTTCGCCGCGACCGGCTTCGGCATGGTGGTCTGCTTCATCTGGTTCCTGATCGGCAAGCGCCAGTTGAAGGGCGTCGGCCTGCCGCCGCCGGAGCGCCACGAGGTCAAGAACCTCGTCGGCGTCATCATCGGCATTCTCGTCGCCATTCCTCTGGTCTACCTGCTCATGGCGAAGGCTGGCGCCATCTTCATCGCCTGGCTGCTCGGTGCGCTGTTCATCGGCGTGGCCGTAATGCTGGTGGTCGAGGCGGTGCGCCACGACCGCATCCAGATCCACCGCGTCATCGCGATGCTGCTGCTGTTTACGTTCAACGTGCTGTTCTGGATGTTCTTCGAGCAGGCCGGCAGCTCGTTCAACTTCCTCGCACAGAACATCGTCGACCGCCATATGTTCGGCGGCTGGGAGTTCCCGACCGGCTGGTTCCAGTCGGTGAATTCGGCGGCGATCCTGGTCTTCGCACCCCTGGTGGCGCTGGCCTGGGGCTGGTCGGCGCGGCACCGCATGGAGCCGTCGATTCCGCGCAAGTTCGGCCTCGGCCTGATCTTCAACGCGCTGGCCTTCCTGGTCCTGATGTATGCGCTACAGAGCCTGGTCGGCGGCGATGGTCTCATTCCGTTCTGGCCGCTGGCGGCGTGCTACGTGCTGCAGACGATCGGCGAGCTCTGCCTGTCGCCCATCGGCCTGTCGATGGTGACCAAGCTGGCACCGATGCGCGTGGTGGGACTGGCCATGGGTGGCTGGTTCCTCTCCACCGCCATCGGCAACAACCTCTCAGGCCTGCTCGCCGGCCACATCAGCGGCGAAACCGGCATGACGGTGGGTTCGGCGCTCAGCGGCTTCACCTTCAGCTTCGAACTGCTGGTGGGTGCGGGCATCGTGCTGTTCCTCATCGCCCCGCTGATCAACCGCTTGATGCACGGCGTCAAATAACTTGCCGCCCATGTAGGAGCCGATTCATCGGTGATGCCCTTTGTAGGAGCCGATTCATCGGCGATGGGTGCTAGCGAAGAGCATCGCCGATAGATCGCCTCCTACCGAGCAAGAGACCGGCGTTTTACGGCGCCAGCAGCTTGTCCAGAATGCTGTTCAACTGCGCCTGCTCGCCCTCGTCCAGCCGGGCCAGCAGCTCGCGCTCATGCGCCCGCGCCAGCGGCGCCACCTCGTCATGGATCGCCCACCCGGCCTCGGACAGCTGCAGCACCGAGCGCCGCTTGTCGCCGTCGTGGATGCCTCGGTCGACCCGGCCCGCGGTGACCAGGCGGGCCACGGCACGGCTCACCGCCACCTTGTCCATGGCGCTCTTGTCCACCACTTGGCGGGCGGAGATCTCGGGAAACCGCGCCAGAATGGTCATGACACGCCATTCCGTCATGCTCAGCTCGAAGCGGTCCTGATATTCCGTGGCGATCGACTGGCTCACCGTGTTGGACAGGATGGACAGGCGATAGGGCAGGAAATGCTCGAGCTCCAACGGGGCATGGGCGGGAACGGATTCTAGGGTCATGCTGCGCTGGTCCTTGCAAATGGTTACAAGTGAAACTATAAAGTGAGGGTAGACGGCGCAAGCCGTGCCCAACGCCAGGAGTATCGCCTATGAGCGCCCAGCCCAATATCGGTATGGAAGTCACCACCTTCGAAAACCCGCAGGGTGTCGATGGCTTCGAGTTCGTCGAATTCGCCGCGCCGGATCCGACCCTGCTGCACACGCTCTTCCCGAAGCTCGGCTTTGCGGCGGTAGCAAAGCACAAGACGAAGAAGATCACCCTGTATCGCCAGGGCGAGTGCAACTTCCTGGTCAACGAAGAACCGAACTCGTTCGCGTCGGACTTCGCCGCCGAGCACGGCCCGAGCGCGTGTGGTTTCGCCATTCGCTTCAACCGCCCGGCCACGGACGTGCTGGCCACCGCGCTGTCCAACGGCGCCGAGAAGGTCGAGCACAAGGCCGATACGCTCGCGCTGAACGTGCCGACCATCCAGGGCATCGGTGGTTGCGCGCTGTACCTGATCGACACTTATGGCGCCAAGGGCGACGTGTTCGACAGCGAGTTCGAATGGATCCCCGGCGCGGACCGTCATCCGAAGGGTTTTGGCCTGACCTTCATCGACCACCTGACCCATAACCTGCACTTCGGCAACATGCAGAAGTGGTCGGACTATTACGAGCGTCTGTTCAACTTCCGCGAGATCCGCTACTTCGACATCAAGGGCGCGAAGACCGGCCTGGTATCCAAGGCGATGACCGCACCGGACGGCATGGTGCGCATTCCGCTCAATGAGTCGGCGGACGAGAAGTCGCAGATCAACGAATACATCCGTGAGTACAACGGCGAAGGCATCCAGCACATCGCGCTGTTCACCGACAATATCTACGAGTCGGTGGAAGCCATGCGCGCGCTGGACGTGGCCTTCCTGGAAACGCCGGACACGTACTACGAAGTCATCGACATCCGCGTGCCGGATCATGGCGAGGACATCGCCCGCCTGCAGAAGAACAAGCTGCTGATCGACGCCGACGACGAGACCAAGAAGAAGCTGTTGCTGCAGATCTTCACCCAGAACAATATTGGTCCGATCTTCTTCGAGATCATCCAGCGCAAGGGCAACGAAGGATTCGGTAACGGCAACTTCAAGGCGCTGTTCGAATCCATCGAACGCGACCAGATGCGCCGCGGCGTGCTCTAAGCGCGCGAGGCCTTCGCGAAAGCTAGACTAAGCGCGGCGCGGTCCCGAGACGGACCGCGCCGCGATGCGTTCATCCCAAGGATCCCCACGATGAGCCACACCGACGATACGCGCGGTTACCAGACAGGCTTCGGCAACGAGTTCGCCACCGAAGCCGTCGCTGGCGTGCTACCTACCGGCCAGAATTCGCCCCAGCGGGTAGAGCACGGCCTCTATGCCGAGCAGCTTTCCGGCAGCGCGTTCACCGCGCCACGCCATCGCAACCGGCGAAGCTGGCTTTACCGTATTCGCCCCGCCGCGCAGCACTCGCCGTTTGCCGAGCTGTCGCACGCCACCTTCCACAACCGCTTCCATGAAGCGCCGGCGACGCCTAACCAGATGCGTTGGGACCCGTTGCCGATGCCGTCGCATCCGACGGACTTCGTTGAGGGCCTGGTGACGCTCGGTGGCAACGGCAGCGCGGAAGAGCAGGCCGGTGTGGGTATTCACCTGTACTGCGCCAACCGCTCGATGCAGGGGCGCTACTTCTACAACGCGGACGGCGAGTTGCTGATCGTGCCGCAACAGGGCCGCCTGCGCATTCGCACCGAACTGGGTGTGATCGAGGTCGAGCCGCTGGAAATCGCCGTGGTGCCGCGCGGCATTCGCTTCCTCGTGGAGCTCCCCGATGGCGAGGCGCGAGGTTATGTCGCCGAGAACTTCGGTGCGCCGCTGCATCTGCCGGACCTCGGCCCGATCGGCGCAAACGGGCTCGCGCATCCGCGTGATTTCCTGACCCCGGTGGCCGCCTACGAAGACCTCGATGGTGACTTCGCCTTGGTGGCCAAATTCCAGGGCGCGCTGTGGTCGGCCAGCATCGATCACTCGCCGCTGGACGTGGTCGGCTGGCACGGCAACTACGCGCCGTACAAGTACGACCTGCGCCGCTTCAACACCATCGGCTCGATCGCCGTGGATCATCCGGATCCGTCCATCTTCACCGTGCTCACTTCGGCCAGCGACACGCCGGGAACAGCCAACATGGATTTCGCCATCTTCCCGCCGCGCTGGCTGGTGGCCGAGCACACCTTCCGGCCGCCGTACTTCCACCGTAACGTGGCCAGCGAATTCATGGGGCTGATCGACGGTGCCTACGACGCGAAGCAGGGCGGCTTCGTGCCCGGGGGCTCCAGCCTGCACAACTGCATGAGCGGTCACGGCCCCGACGCGGCGAGCTTCGAGAAAGCATCGAATGCCGACGCCTCGCGTCCGGACCATATCGTTGGCACCATGGCTTTCATGTTCGAGACGCGGAAGGTCATCCGTCCGACCCGCCAGGCGCTCGACTCGCCGGCGCTTCAGGGCAACTATTACGAATGCTGGCGCGGGCTGAAGAAACACTTCACCCCGCCGTCAGCCTGATCGAAAAGGAAACGCATGAAACTCGCTTCGCTTAAGGAAGGCGGCCGCGACGGCACGCTCATCGTCGTCAGCCGTGACCTGTCCCGCGCCGTGAAGGCCAGCGGTATTGCGCCGACCCTTCAGGCTGCGCTGGACGAATGGAGCACGATCGCCCCGCGCCTCAACGCGCTGTCGGAAGATCTCAACGAAGGCAACGCACAAGAGGCTTTCGACCTCGATGTTGTGAAGCTCGCCGCGCCGTTGCCGCGTGCCTACGAATTCGTCGACGGCAGCGCCTACCTGCCGCACGTCGAGCGCGTGCGCCGGGCGCGCGGCGCCGAGGTGCCCAAGTCGTTCTACACCGATCCACTCATGTATCAGGCGACCAGCGCAGGCTTCCTCGGTCCGCGTGATCCGGTCGTCGTCCCCAGCGAAGAGTTTGGCATCGACCTCGAGGCCGAAGTGCTCGTCATCACCGACGACGTACCGATGGGCGTGACGCCTGCGCAGGCTGCCGCGCATATTCAGCTGGTCGGTCTGGTCAACGATGTCTCGCTGCGCGGGCTGATTCCGGGCGAACTCGCCAAGGGCTTTGGCTTCCTGCAGTCCAAGCCACGTTCGGCGTTGTCGCCGGTGTTCGTGACACCGGATGAACTGGGCGACGCCTGGGTCGACGACAAGCTGCACCTGCCGATGCGCACGTGGATCAACGGCAAATGGTTCGGCGAAGCCGAATGCGGCGTCGACATGCAGTTCGATTTCTCGCAGCTGGTGGCCCACGTAGCGAAGACGCGTCCGCTCACGGCCGGCACCCTGGTCGGCTCTGGAACCATCGCTAACGAGGATACGGGCAAGGGCGCGTCCTGCCTGGCGGAGCAACGCACGGTGGAAACCCTGCGCGACGGCAAGGCAAGCACGCCGTTCCTGTCGTTCGGCGACACGGTGAAGATCGATGTCACCGATACGTCCGGCAAGTCCATCTTCGGCGCGATCGAACAGGTAATCCAGAAAGCCTGAAGCTGGCTACTAACTGTAGGAGCCGATTCATCGGCGATCCCGCAGCAGCGGGCACGGTTGCCGCAAGCACGCATCGCCGATGAATCGGCTCCTACAAAAGACAAAAGGCCCGCTGCTGAGCGGGCCTTTTTTTATGGCGATTCCGAGTTGATTGGGAACGCCTACGTCATACGCAGAAAATCCCTGCATTCGTGGCGCTCGCAACCTAATAGCGTGTCTCGACCATCCAGCAGGATCAACGAATGAAGGCAGTATGGTCGATAGCCGGGTTTTCAGTCTTCGCAATGGTCGCAGTGACTGCAATAGTCGTCGGACGCAGCGAGCCGGTCAGGTCGGAGGAAGTCAGAAGCGACGCGAAGATCGCCGCAGCCGTGGCAGCTACGACGACCCTGGTCGACCTTGAGCCGCAACGCCACGATCCTCACCCGCAACTGCAGGCTGAGCTCGCTCACGCGGTGTCAGCCCTAGAGGACAAAGGTAATGTCCGAGCAAAGAGAAGTCGTGGAGCTCGGTGTTATCACAACTGCCCACCTCCGGTGGGAAGCGTTACCGCGTCACCCCAGGTTGTCGCCGTGCCGGCCGGCGCCCTCGGATCCGCCACTATTCACTGGCGATGGGATCAATCGTCTGCGCAGGCGGTCACCCGACACAGCTGCCTGTGGGTGAGCGTTGGTGAAGAAAGTGACGCTCATCTCGTGCAGTGCGAAGAACCGGGTCATACGTACGCGACGAACGTTGGCTGGATCGGCGCAGGCAACCATATCTTTCGCGTAGCGCCCGGGAATCCGAAGGGTCCTTTCACTAAACCTGTCGAGGGCATTTTCCAGCTGGCGCAGACGATCGTGGTCGGCGTTGCTCATTAGCGCTGCAGTGCTGATGTAGGAGCCGATTCATCGGCGATGGGGTGCTCGCGCCGACCTGGCCCGCTGCCGCGGGATCGCCGATGAATCGGCTCCTGCAGATGGAGAAAGGCCCGCTTGCGCGGGCCTTTTTTCTTACTTGGCGTTCATCAGCGCCTTGGTCATGTCGAGCATGCGGTTCGAGAAGCCCCATTCGTTGTCGTACCACGAGAGGACCTTGACCAGCGTGCCTTCCATAACGCGCGTCTGCGTCGAATCGTAGATCGACGAGTGCGGGTTGTGATTGAAGTCGATCGACACCAGCGGCTGCGTGTTCACCGACAGGATGCCCTTCATCGCACCGTTGGCGGCTTCGTTGATGGCGGCATCGATCTCTTCCTTCGTCGTCGCGCGGGCGGCGGTGAAGACAAGATCGACCACGGAGACGTTGATCGTCGGCACGCGCATGGCGAAACCGTCGAGCTTGCCGTTGAGTTCCGGCAGCACCAGGCCTACCGCGGCGGCGGCGCCGGTCTTGGTCGGGATCTGGCTGTGCGTGGCGCTACGTGCGCGGCGCAGGTCCGAATGGTAGACGTCGGTCAGGACCTGGTCGTTCGTGTAGGCATGGATGGTCGTCATCAGGCCGTGGACGATGCCGATCTTTTCGTGCAACACCTTCGCCAACGGAGCCAGGCAGTTGGTGGTGCATGAGGCGTTGGAGATGACTTCGAGCTTCGAGGTCAGCTTGTCGTCATTGACGCCCATGACGAACGTGCCGTCCACGTCCTTGTCACCCGGGGCCGAGATGATCACCTTCTTGGCGCCGCCGGCGATATGCGCGCTGGCCTTGGCCTTGGAGGTGAAGAAGCCGGTGGATTCAAGGACGACGTCGACGCCGTGCTCGCCCCAGGGCAGCTTGGACGGATCGCGCTCGGCGAAGACCTTGATGCGATCGCCGTTGACGATCAGGTCGCCGCCGTCTACCGACACCTCACCCGGGAAACGACCGTGGGCCGTGTCGTACTGGGTCAGGTGGGCATTGGTGTTGGCATCGCCCAGATCGTTGACCGCGACGATCTGGATGTCCTGGCCATTCTTCTTGGCTTCATAGAGCGAGCGCAGGATGTTGCGACCGATGCGACCGTAACCGTTGATGGCGACCTTGATGGTCATAGGGCAAGCCTCCGGATGGGATGTGCTGACTAGGTAAGGGCGGGTGGCGTAAACGTCCATGGTAACGGAAGGTCGCAGGGGCCGGCTTGCTGCGCCGCCGCGATCTGTCATCCGGGTCTCAGTCTGGCTGTGGCACACTTGGCCGTTCGCCCGTCCGGAAACGTTTACAGCTCCATGAAAACGACTCATAAGCGCGCGCTAGCCGCCTTCCTGGTCCTCACCGTCCCCGCCTTCGCGACCACCGTGCAGGCCTGGGGCGACATCGGTCACCGCATCGTCGCCGAACTGGCCTGGCGCCAGCTCGATCCCTCGGCCAAGGCCGAGGTAGAGCGCCTGCTGAAGGCCGATGGCTCCGATTCCCTGGCCGACGTGGCCAGCTGGCCCGATCACCTGCGCAACGACCCGGACCAGAAAGAGCTGGGCAAGGCCACGGCCAAGTTGCACTACATGGACTTCCTGGACGGCAAGTGCGTCTATGTGAAGCCGGTGGACTGCAAGGACGGCGAATGCGTCGTCGGTGGCCTGGAGAAGTACGTCGCCATCCTCGGCGACCGTCACAAGTCCAATGCCGAGCGTGCCGAAGCGCTGAAGTTCGTCGTCCACTTCGTGGGTGATGTGCACCAGCCGCTCCACGCCGGCAATCGCGACGACAAGGGCGGCAACGACTACCAGGTGCAGTTCGACGGCAAGGGCTCCAACCTGCACAAGGTCTGGGACTCCAGCATGCTTTACACCCGCGACCTCCAGTGGCCTGCGTATACCGACCGCCTCGCGGCCGAAGGTCCGGTGAAGCTGCCCAAGCCGATTCCGCCGCTGGACAACCCGTACGCCCAGTGGGCCGAGGAATCCTGCTCGATCGTCGCCACGAACGGGTTCTACCCGGACGATCACAAGGTCGACGACGCCTACGTCGCCAAATACCTTCCGGTCGCCGAGACCCGCCTGCGCCTTGCAGGCAAGCGCCTCGCCGACCTGCTCAACCATACGCTGGACTAAAAAAATGACCGATATCCAGGTTCGCCGCACCAAGATCGTCGCCACCCTCGGACCCGCCACGGACGCGCCGGGCATGCTCGAGAAAATCCTCGAAGAGGGCGTGGATATTGTCCGCCTTAACCTCTCGCACGGTACCCCGGACGACCACCGCGCCCGCGCCGCCGCGGTGCGCGCGGCAGCGGACAAAGTGGGGCGCGAGGTTGGCATCCTCGCCGACCTGCAGGGTCCGAAGATCCGCATCGAAAAGTTCGCCGACGGCCCGATCGACCTCATGGCCGGTGACAGCTTCGTCCTCGACTGCCGCCCGGATGCCCCGGCCGGCAACCAGGCCCGCGTGGGCGTGAGCTACTACGACCTGCCCAAGGACGTGGTCGCCGGCGACGTGCTGCTACTCGACGATGGCCTGATCGCCCTCTCGGTGATCGAGATCTCTGGCAGCGAAATCCGTACCCGCGTGGTCATCGGCGGCCGTCTGTCGGCACGCAAGGGCCTCAACCGCCAGGGCGGCGGCCTCAGCGTCAGCGCGCTGTCAGACAAGGACCGCAACGACGTCAAGCTGGCCGCCGAGATGGGCGCCGACTTCCTCGCTGTGTCTTTCGTGCGTTGCGCCGAAGATCTGCATGAAGCCCGCCGCCTGATGCGCGAAGCCGGTGGCGATGCCGCCATCGTCTCCAAGATCGAGCGCGCCGATGCCATTCCCGTGCTCGGTGAAATCATCGACGCGTCCGACGTGGTGATGGTCGCCCGCGGCGACCTCGGCGTGGAAATCGGCGACGCCGAGCTGCCGGGCCTGCAGAAGAAGATCATTCGCGAGTCCGTGCAGCGCAATCGCTCGGTGATTACCGCTACGCAGATGCTGCAGTCCATGGTTCGCGCGCCCATCCCGACCCGCGCCGAAGTCCTCGATGTGGCCAACGCGGTGATCGACGGTACCGACGCCGTGATGCTCTCCGAAGAGAGCGCCGCCGGTGCGCATCCGGACAAGGCCGTGGCCGCCATGCGTCGCATCTGCCTCGGTGCGGAGCGTCAGTTCGAGCCGCGCGACGACCTGCGCCCGGACACCCACTCGCTGGACCGCAGCGACCAGGCCATCGCGCTGGCCGCGATGCTGCTGGCCGCCCAGGTGGGCGTGCGCGCCATCGTCGCGCTGACCGAGTCAGGCGCGACCGCGCAGTGGCTGTCGCGCTATCGCTTCGCCGTGCCGATCTACGCGCTGTCCCCGTCCTCCATGGCCCGCCGCCGCATGCTCATGCTGCGCGACGTGCAGCCGGTGGACTTCGAGCAGAGCAACCTCGACCCGGCGCACACCGCCCGCGCCGCGCTCCAGCATCTGTTCGCGCTGGGCAAGCTGGCCAAGGGCGACCGCGTCATCCTGACCCACGGTGACCACATCGGCCGTGGCGGCGGTACCAACACCCTCAAGCTGTTGGTCGTGGGCGAAGACGGTATCGCCGACAGCTTGCGCGACCTCTGATTGGGTAAATGTGGGAGCCGCTTCAGCGGCGAAAAGCCAACGAAGCGGCAACGCGGCAAAGCCCATCGCCGATGAATCGGCTCCCACAGGGAGTAAGGCACCCCTGTAGGAGCCGCTTCAGCGGCGATCCCGCGACAGCCGGCCAGCCCGACGCAACCGCCCATGGCCCATGAATCGGTTCGAACCGAGCCCGGCCTGCGGGCCGGCACCGCACGATTTCACACGCATCGCATGCGCGAGCAGGGTTAAACTCGGCGTCCAGGCAACTCACCGAGGGCGTCATGATCCGACTCAAGCTCCGTACCGGCGCCATTGCCGCCACTGCTCTTCTGCTGGTCGCCGGCGTCGCCGAGGCGCAGAACCTCCGCCGCGTCGCTCCGAAAAACCTGACCGGCTACTGGTATCTGACCAACAAGTCGGTCAACCCCGACGTCCCCAATACCGGTAAGAACCTCGACCAGCCCACCTGCGTCGCGGTGACCTACATGATCGGTTCCGACGGTCGCACCCAGAACGCCACCATCGCCAAGGTTGTCCCTGCGGGGGATCTCGGCCAGGTCGGCGTGAGCATCGTCAACCAGCTTGTCTACGTGAAGGGCGACCACAACGGCACGGCCGTTCCGGTGCAGACCTACTACGTGACCGGCTTCAATCTGCCGGAAGATCCCGCCAAAAAGGCGGCGATCCTGGCGCAGTGCGAGCTGCCGGGCTACCAGACCACTTGATCGCGCCGCACAACGGCTTTCGCGGAGTCGTCCCTTATACTCCGCCGGTTTTTGTCTTCGCTTAGCCCCTCGGCGAGGGGCATACCACTACACCCATACGGAGTTGTCATGAGCATCGAAAATCTCGAACAGGTCGCGCTGGCGATGGTGGCCACGGGGAAGGGCATCATTGCCGTCGACGAATCGACCAACACCATCAAGAAGCGTTTCGAAGCCGCCGGGGTCGAGAACACCGAGGAAAATCGTCGCCGCTATCGCGAGCTGCTGCTGACCACGCCGGGCCTGGGCGAGCACATCTCCGGTGCCATCCTGTTCGACGAAACCATCCGCCAGAAGACCAGCGACGGTGTGCCGCTCGTTGAGGCCATGAAGAAGGCCGGCATCATCCCGGGCATCAAGGTCGACAAGGGCCCCGTTCCGCTGGCCGGCTTCCCCGGCGACGTGGTCACCGAAGGCCTCGATGGCCTGCGTGACCGCCTCAAGGAATATGCGCAGCTCGGCGCGCAATTCGCCAAGTGGCGTGCGGTGATCAACATCACCGACGACAACCCGAGCTCCACGGCCATCGAGGCCAACATGCACGCGCTGGCCCGCTATGCGGCCTTGTGCCAGGAAGCTGGTCTGGTCCCGATGGTCGAGCCGGAAATCGTCATGGACGGTCCGGAGAGCACGCACGACATCGACGTCAGCTACGAAGTGCACGAAGCCGTACTCCGCAGCCTGTTCAACGCGCTGTACGAGCAGAACGTGATGCTCGAAGGCACGATCCTGAAGGTGAGCATGGTGATTCCGGGCAAGAACGCGCCCAAGGAATTGCAGGCCACGCCGGAAGAGGTCGCCGAGGCGACCGTGCGCGTGCTCCGCACGACCGTGCCGGCTAGCCTACCGGGTATCGTCTTCCTCTCCGGTGGCCAGAGCGACGAGCAGGCCACCGAGCATTTGGATCTCATCAACAAGATGGGTCCGCATCCGTGGCCGGTCAGCTTCTCCTACGGCCGCGCGCTGGTCGCCGAGGCGCTGAACGTCTGGTCGAAGGACCTCAAGGGCAACTACGAGAAGGCCCAGAAAGTCGTGCACGAGCGCGCCCAGGAAAATGGCGACGCCGCGCTGGGTCGCTGGAAGAAGCGCTAAGCTGCCGCGTCACACGCCGTAACGAAGGCGCCGGGCAACCGGCGCTTTTTTTTTGGCCGGATTTTTACGATAGACTCGCGCCGCCTCGCTGCGCGGGGTCCTGCGTCGAACTCGTGCGCGGGTCACAGAACAGGGAAAGTCATGAAGAAAGTTCTCCTTTCGGTAACGTTGACGGCCGTCGCCGCGATGGCATCTGCTGCCCGCGCTGATACCGCTGAGGTCGGCGAAGCGTTCCTCAGCGTCCAGGCAGGTCGTAGTCAATTCGCCTCGAACTCGCCGTTGATGCCCCCTCAGTCCGGTCTGTTCTTCGGCACACGTGAAGAGCATTTCGATAAACGCGATCAGGCGTTCGGCATATCCGCCGGGTACCGATGGCCTGTGGCGGAGTCCATCAAACTCGGTGTCGAGGGTGGCTACATCGACCTTGGCGATGCAACAGCACGGTACAACCGACATCAAGATTTCATCGGCTCACACGTCGACTCCACGGAGAAGCGTCGCGAAGGCGTGAAAACACCTTTCGTCGGAATCAGCGGCCGATGGATCATCGGCGACGCCTGGTCGCTGACGGCAAGGGGTGGTATCGCACGTTATCGTGCCACCCTCGACGTCGACAACACATCGGTGGTCAACGGTGGCCCGCCGTCGTCCACCCGTGACAGCTACGAGCAAACCAGCGTGTCCTATTACTACGGGGTCGCGTTCGGCTATGACATCACCCCGCAACTTGGCATCGCCCTCTCGTTTGACCGGTTCAACGCCGAGTTCAAAGGGCAGGTTTACGGCCAGGCGCGAAAGGAGAGCGTACGGGTGACGGTGCCCGGACTCAGGGCAGAGTACCGATTCCTGTAACAACAAAGGCCGGCGCCCGAGGGCGCCGGCCTTTGTTGTTCCTACACATCGCGCGGGTTTATCAGAAGCGGTATTCAGCGCTCACCGAAGCCACGTTGGTGGACAGGTTGAGGCCATCCTTCTTCGCATCGTAGTGGTCGTAGTTCACGCCAACGCTCCAGTTGCGGGTGAAGTCGTAACCCACGCCCGCGCCCGCGTACCAGCTGGTCTTGTCGAAGTTGTCACGCGTGATGTCGTCGTGGCTCACACCGTCGCCCTTCCAGGCGTACAGGCCGGCGCGGCCGCTGATGTACCACTTAGGATCGATGTTGAACTTGCCGTTCACGCCGGCGGTCCAGCCGTGCAGGCTGGACTTGCGATGATCGATCGCATTGCCGCCATTGAAGATGTTCTTGGCGTGGATGTTACCCAGATCGTTGTAGCCAGCCTCGACACCGAGCGCGAGCGACGGGCTCACGGCCCAGCGGTAGCCGCCGTTGATGTCGTAGGCGACGTCATGCCCGTCGTAGTTGCCCTTGTTCACTTGCGCGCGGCCTGCACTGCCGTTCACGAAGAAGCCGGCGTTGTTGGAGTCCTGCGCGAAAGCCGGGGCCGCAGCCATACCGGCCGCCATGAGGCCAAGGGCGATGAGGGTCTTTTTCATGAGGAAACTCTCCTGCTTATTCTTAATGCGTTCGATGCGGGCGGCATGGGGATGCCAACTCGCCACAACACACGAGCGGGGGTGCCGTGCGTCCAGAACTTAGATGCGGCGACGCCGCAAGAGATTCAATACCCATAAGTTCACTATTAAGAAAAAATTAAGCCACGGTGGGGTAAGCACCGTGGCTCGTTACTTCAGAACAACAACTCAGATCGCTATCAGAAGCGGTATTCGCCGGCGAGCGAGACGATGCCGGTCGAGCGCTTCAGGCCGACGCTGGTGTCGCCCGTCGCGTTGTCCCTGACCTTGCCCGCATTCGCGTGGAAGTAGTCATAGGCCAAGCCAATCCCGAAGTGCTCGTTGACGTCCCAACCGGTACCGACGCCGCCATACCAGCTGCCGCGGTTCGGGCGACCGCCGTTGGAGAAGCCGATGTCCTGGCCAACGCTGTTGTTGTAATTGTTGTTGTTATCGTTGGCGCGGAAGTAACCGCCGTGGCCGCTGAGGTACCAGCCCGGCACGAGGTTGATCTTTCCGTTGACACCAAGCATCCAACCGCGCAACGCGTTCTTGGTCTTCTTCTGGTCGACATCCTGATCCGACTCAAACGCGTTCTTCACGCGGTAGTTGCCGAGATCCGTATAGCCCGCTTCGACGCCGAGGCCGAGATCGGGGCCGACCTTCCAGCGGTAACCGCCGAGGAGACCGTAGCCCGTGCGACGGCCCTGTTCGCCGTGCAGGGGATTGAAGCCACTGACATTGCTGCCGAAGCCACCAGTGTCGCTGCCGTTGGTACGGCCCACGTTGCCACCGATGAACCAGTTGCCGCTACCCACGGCCTGGCTCGGCTGATAATTGCCTGAGACAGCCGGGTTGCTGTCCTGGGCGAAGGCCGGAATGGCCGCAAACGAGACGCAAGAAACTGCAAGGGCAAGAGCTGCCTTTTTCATGGGGGTGTTCCTCTTATTTTGGGGCGGCCACCGATCCGTGGGGATGGGGGGAAGATCGGTTGCCGTGGTCGATTAGAGTCCTTCCAACCTGAAGCGACTCGAAAAACAGAACGGAAAGATTAAGGTGGAGTTAACTTTGCGTTTGCAGCATGAACGTCCACGACAAGATGTGATCAATGCGCGACAATCACGGTTTTTCCGCCGCCTGTTAACTGGAGAACGCCGATGACGACACGTCGCGAACGCGCAAACGCGATCCGCGCCCTGGCCATGGATGGTGTGGAAGCCGCCAATTCCGGCCACCCGGGCATGCCGATGGGTATGGCCGATATCGCCGAGGTCCTGTGGGGCGACTTCCTGCATCACAACCCGACGAATCCGCATTGGCCCAATCGCGATCGCTTCGTGCTGTCGAACGGCCATGGCTCCATGCTGCAATACGCGCTGCTTCACCTGACCGGCTACGACCTGCCGATCGGCGAGCTGAAGCGCTTCCGCCAGCTTGGTTCAAAGACCGCTGGCCACCCGGAGTTCCACCACACGCCCGGCATCGAGACGACCACCGGTCCGCTCGGCCAGGGCCTGGCCAATGCCGTCGGTTTCGCGATCGCCGAGGAAGTCCTCGCTGCGCGCTTCAACCGCCCGGGCCACGACATCGTCGACCACCACACCTTCGTGTTCGTGGGTGACGGTTGCCTCATGGAAGGCATCTCGCACGAAGTGTCCTCGCTCGCCGGTACGCTCAAGCTCGGCAAGCTCGTCGCGATCTACGACGACAACGGTATTTCCATCGACGGCGAAGTCCACGACTGGTTTACCGATAACACCGCCGAGCGCTTCCGCGCCTACGGCTGGAACGTGGTCGTCGGTGACGACGACAAGCCGGTCGACGGTCACGACGCCGATGCGATCAAGAAGGCGATCACGGCCGCTACCTCGCAGAGCGAGAAACCCTCGCTGATCATCTGCAAGACGATCATCGGCTTTGGTTCGCCGAACAAGGAAGGCAAGGAGTCCTCGCACGGCGCCGCGCTGGGCAAGGAAGAAGTTGCCCTCGCCCGCAAGCAGCTGGGTTGGGAATACGGTCCGTTCGAAATCCCGCAGGCCATGTACGACTCGTGGAGTGCGAAAAAGAGCGGTGCCGAGGCCGAAAAGGCCTGGAACGATAAGTTTGATGCCTATGCCAAGGCGTTCCCGGAACTCGCCAGCGAGCTCAAGCGTCGCCTGTCCGGTGAGCTGCCGGCGAACTGGAAGGAAGGCGCTGCCGCCTTCATCAAGAAGATGCAGACCGAAGGTCCGGTCGTCGCTTCGCGTAAGGCATCGCAGATGTCGCTCGACGCATACGGCCCGCTGCTGACCGAACTCATCGGTGGCTCCGCCGACCTCGCCCCGTCGAACCTGACCATCTGGAAGGGCTCGAAGAACATCGCCACCGGCGGTGCCGAAGGCAACTACATCCATTACGGCGTGCGCGAGTTCGGTATGACGGCGATCTCCAACGGTATCGCGCTGCACGGTGGCTTCATTCCGTACGACGCGACCTTCCTGGTGTTCTCCGACTACGCCCGCAATGCGGTGCGTATGTCGTGCCTGATCCCGGCGCACACCATCCACGTGTACACGCACGACTCGATCGGCCTGGGCGAAGACGGCCCGACCCATCAGCCGATCGAGCACCTGGGTTCGCTGCGCCTGATCCCGAACAACCGCGTGTGGCGTCCGGCCGATGCGGTCGAGTCGGCGGTGTCCTGGAAGGTGGCGATCGAGCGCGCAGGTAACCCGTCCTGCCTGATCTTCTCGCGCCAGAACCTCAAGCATAATCCGCGCACCGATGAGCAGGTGGCCAACATCGAGAAGGGCGGTTACGTCCTCTGGGAGCCGGCAGAAAAGTTCAAGGCGATCATCATCGCCACGGGCTCGGAAGTCGGTATCGCCGTGGAAGCTGCGCAGTCACTGGGTGACCAGGGCGTGCCGGTTCGCGTCGTGTCCATGCCTTGCACGGAAGAGTTCGACGCACAGCCGGTCGAGTATCGCGAAGGCGTCCTGCCGTCGTGGTGCCGCGCCCGCGTCGCCGTCGAGGCGGCCAGCGTGGACTTCTGGTTCAAGTACGTCGGTCTGGACGGCAAGGTGATCGGCATGACCACCTTCGGCGCTTCGGCCAAGATCGATGATCTCTACGAGCATTTTGGTATTACTACGCCGAAGATCGTTGATGCGGTTAAGAGCGTGATTAAGTAAGCACCTCGTAACTTTGCATGGAGCATCAAGGGGCCCTTTGGGGCCCCTTTTTCGTGCGATGTTTATGGCCTATGGCGCGTTTGTGCGTCGCATATCTTCCAGTTGCCAACGCAGTACGCCGGGATACCCGCGTACTTATCGTGGGGACTCATCCAGATGGGCTTGGCCCGGAGCCGCTGGTAGAGGGGGAGGAGGGCGCCGGCGAAGGACCAGTGCACCTGCCCGGGAGCGATGACTACAGCCTGGCCGAGTTCGTTGATTGTGAAAGATCGATTCGGTCCATTGCTTGCGGTATGCCAGATGGGCCGGCGCGAGCTGTCAAGAAGTACGAAGTTGCCATCAGCCTGCATGTCAGCCGTCACTGCGCCGCGGCCAGTTGTGTTTGTCGACCAGACCGCCCGTAAGGGCGCCGCGTTCCGATAGACGACAAAATTTCCGTCGTGTTGAAGGGTTGCCAGGTAGCGACCTTCGTCGGAGTACATTACTTCGCCGGCGACGAGACGTTCCCCGGACTGCAGTACGCGCGCGGATACGCCGGCCCCATACGTTATCGCGGCGACAGAAACGCAAGCGACCACCAAACGGTGGATTCTAGTGAGCATGAGTTTGTTTTTCCTGTTCTTAGTTGAGCCCGACAAGGGGCCGTCACTAAGTTAGGGATGGCGGCTTAGTAGCGGTAACCTCCAAGCGCCCGTTCGCGTGCCAGTGCGTGCCAGCACACACCGTGGTCGGCCATCGGCCCAACTTGCGGTATCCCTGACGGCGGAGCCTTAGCAGTAAGGGGCGCTCCCCAGGCAGAATCGTGAGTCGATGGGTTACACGGCCGCTTTTTCGGGTGTGGGGCCCCTCTGGTAACCTTGACGTTCCGGGCACCGAAAGCACAGCTCATGACACCGACCCTCCAACGACACGCGTACCTCCCGTACGTCGACGGACTGCGAGCCATCGCAGTCCTCGCGGTCGTGCTGTATCACCTGAATCCGGCATGGTTGCCGGGCGGGTTCGCGGGCGTCGACATCTTCTTCGTGATCTCGGGCTTTGTCGTGGCGGCTTCGGTGGGTGAGCGCGAGCGCACGTCGCTCGTCTCGTTCATCAGTTACTTCCTGTCGCGGCGCATGTTGCGCATCGCGCCTGCGCTCATCGCGTGTCTGCTCGTGACGGGGCTGGTCGCGGCGATCTTCATCCCCGATGCCTGGTTGAGCGAAAGCAACCAGCGCACAGGAACTTACGCGTTCTTCGGCTTCGGCAACCTGATGCTGGCGCGTTACGGTAACGACTACTTCTCGCCGATTTCCGAGTACAACCCGTATACGCACACCTGGTCGCTTGGCGTGGAGGAGCAGTTCTACCTGCTGTTCCCGCTCTTGTTCTGGGTCTGGAGTTTTCGTGGGCGCTGGCGCGGCGTCGTCGTCGGTCTGTTCGTGGCGGGTGGTCTATGGTCGTTCGTTCATGCCACGGGCATGGGACCGGTCGACCATGCCGCGGCGTTCTACCTGCTTGCCAGCCGGTTCTGGGAACTGGCGGTCGGCGTATTGCTGTACCTGGGTATGTCCATGGCAGGGCGACGGTTTGATACGTCCGATCCGGTAACGCCGCGCTGGCTGCTTCCGGCAGCCGGCCTCGCATCCATCGCCCTGTTCATAAGCCTCGTGACGTCCCGGCCGAACACGTTCCCCGCGCCGGGCGCCGTTCTGCCGGTGCTGGCCACGGCCGCCTTGCTCGGCTTGTTGCACGGGCGTCCGATGAGCTTTCCGCTGGTGCGCGCGCTGACCTGGCACCCGATGCTCAGGATCGGTCGGCTGTCCTATTCGCTTTACCTGTGGCACTGGCCGGTATTCGTCCTGTTTCGCTGGACGGTCGGCACAGGTTCGCTCGCCACGCGCATCGCCGCCCTGGCGATCGCCGTGATCCTCGCTGTGCTGTCCTGGCGTTACATTGAAACCGCCGTTCGGCGGGCGCCCCGATTCAAGACCATGCCGCGCATGGCGGTGGTTGCCTGTGGCGTCGTGGCGCTTTACGCAGGCATGTGGATCAGCGGCTGGGTGGATCGACGCCAGCCGGTGCTTTCGATCAGTTCTGTTTCGCGCCACGCAGAGGATTGGTACCCGTCGCGGAAGGCCACGGTCACGAGTGCCGCGGGATGTTCCGTGACGCCGATTCGCGAGCCTGTGGGCGATGGCTTCCGGGTGGTCTTCGAGCGCAAGGCCTGTACCGCTCCGGTGACGGCGCCGAATGTGTTCGTGATCGGCGATTCGCACGCCATGGCCTACGGAACGATGTTCAGCGACTACGCGTTGGATACCGGAGCCCGCGTGGTCCTTTACAACAACGGGGGCTGCCCCTTCCTGAGCCTGCAGCCGTGGCGCGAGCAAACGCCGCGTTGCGTCAAGGTGGCGGGACAGGCACTCGAACATATGCTGCCGAAGCTGGGCGCCGGCGACGTGGTTTTCATGCCGTCGTTGCGCGTACCGCGCTTTGTCGACCAGTGGGATCGTCTGCCGCAGGACGACATCCCCGCGCGTGTCTTCAGTGACGCCGCGGCGAAGGAGCGTGACGCCGCCGTGCTTGCCGGAGCGCAACTGCTCCAGCGCATCCAGGCCACTGGTGCACGCACGATGCTCGAAGCACCCGACCTGGTGATGAAAGCGCCACTGTTTCGCTGCGCCGATGTGTGGACGACAAGCAACCCGGTCTGCGCCGATGGCACCGTGGTCAACCGTGCCGAGTTCGAGCACCTGCGCGCGCCCATGCTCGGCTCGATCCATTCGCTGGCCAGTCAGGTGCCCGGCTCATACGTCTGGGATCCTTTCCCGGTGCTTTGCCCCGCGGGCGGGGAATGCAATGGTTTTCTCGATGGCAAGCCGCTGTTCTTCGATGGCGATCATCTCAGCGGCTTTGCCAATCATCTCCTGCTACCGTCGTTTACGCAGGCGACCCGGCAGCTTCAATCCGCCGTCGCGCCTTCGGCGTCGGCGGCGACTGCCGACTAGACCCGCGCCGGTCAGTCGGCCATGACCGCCGCGGTGAGTGTTGCGATATCCGCTGGCGTGCCGGCGATCTTCCAGGCACCGGCAGCTTCCAGCTCGTCACGATCGCCGAAACCCCACAGCACGCCAATGCCTCGCACGCCATTGGCGACGGCGCCTTCCATGTCGTAAAGACGATCGCCAATCATGATCGTGTCTTCCGCCGGCTGGCCGAAGTCGGCGAGAGCGGCGGCGATCATCGTGGCTTTCTCACTGTGCGAGGTCGACAGATCAGGCGCGTAGACGCGCTCGAACAGATGGCCGAAGGGCAGGTGGGCGATGATCGGGCCCGCATGCGGGAGCGGTTTGCTGGTCACGACGGCGAGGCGATGGCCGGCTGCAGACAGCGAGGCGATCAGTTCGGGAATGCCTTCGTACACCGTGTGTTCGGACCAGCCCACATCGCGGAATCGATCGCCGTACGCCGCCACGGCAGCTTCGATGCGGTCGTTATCGTCGCCAAGAATGGCCGCGTAGCTTACGCGCAGCGGGGGACCGACCCAGGCCCGCAGAGCGGCGTCATCCGGGGCCTCTGCGCCGACGGCTGCCAGGGAATGGCGAACGCCGGCGAAGATGCCGATCTCGGAATCGATGAGGGTGCCGTCGAGGTCGAAGAGGTAGAGCATTACTTCTTGTCCGCGCGTGCTTTGAGCGCCGCAACCGCTGGCAGCTCCTTGCCCTCGAGGAATTCGAGGAAGGCGCCACCACCGGTGGAGATATACGAAACGCCGTCTTCGATACCGTACTTGTCTACGGCGGCCAGCGTGTCGCCGCCGCCGGCGATCGAGAAGGCTTTCGACGCGGCAATGGCGCGCGCGAGGGTCTCGGTACCCTTGCCGAACGCGTCGAACTCGAACACACCGACCGGGCCGTTCCAGACCACAGTGCCGGCCTTGGCGATCAGCTGGGCATAGCGGCTGGCGGTCTCCGGGCCGATGTCGAGGATCATCTCGTCGTCGGCGACGTCGCTCACGCTCTTGACGGTGGCCTTGGCGGTGGCAGCGAACTCGGTCGCGACGACGACATCGGTCGGCACCGGTACGTCGGCGCCGCGCGACTTGGCGTCGGCGATGATTTTCTTCGCGATGTCGAGAAGATCGGCTTCGACCAGCGACTTACCGACCTTGTGGCCTTCGGCGAGGATGAAGGTGTTGGCGATACCGCCACCGACGATCAGCTGGTCGACGCGGCCCACGAGGTTCTGCAGCAGTTCGAGCTTGGTCGACACCTTCGAGCCGGCGACGATGGCGAGCAGGGGCTTGTCCGGGTTTTCCAGGGCCTTGCCCAGGGCGTCGAGCTCCTTCGCCAGCAGCGGACCGGCCGCAGCGATCGGCGCAAAGCGGATCACGCCGTGAGTGGAGGCCTGGGCGCGATGCGCGGTACCGAAAGCATCCATGACGAACACGTCGCACAGCGCCGCGTACTTCTTCGACAGCGCCTCGTCGTCTTTGCCCTCGCCGACGTTCATGCGGCAGTTCTCGAGCACCACTACCTCGCCCTCGGCCACGTCGACACCGTCGAGGTAGTCGCGCACCAGGCGTACCTCCTTGCCTAGCTTCTTGCCGAGCCACTCGGCGACCGGTTTGAGCGAGGAAGCTTCGTCGAACTCGCCTTCCTTCGGGCGGCCCAGGTGCGAAATGACCATGACCTTCGCCCCGGCATCGCGCGCGGCGACGATGGTCGGCAGCGAGGCGTCCAGGCGCTGGGTGGAGGTGATCTTTCCGTTTTCCACGGGGACGTTGAGGTCCTCGCGGATCAGCACGCGCTTGCCGCGCAGGTCGAGGTCTTGCATGCGGATGACGGACACGTTGGACTCCAGCTTCGGTTCGGAGAAACGCCCATTGTCGATGCCCCGCCCTGTGGCAGGCAAATCGCGGCCTGGAATCGCCGATGAATCGGCTCCCACACAGAGCCATCGGCTCTCACGCAGAGCCAATGTAGGAGCCGATTCATCGGCGATCCGCGCGGCAGCGCGGCAAGGCATCCTCAATCCCTCCCGCTAGAATCCGCCCGTCCTCACAAGGAAGGCCCATGCCCCTCGTCCTCTACACCTACTGGCGTTCCAGCGCCGCCTACCGCGTCCGGATCGCCCTGAACCTCAAGGGCCTGCCCTACGAAGCCCGCGCGGTCCATCTGCTCAACGAGGGCGGCGAGCACCTGAAGCCGGCCTACCGGGAGATCTCCCCGCAGGCGCAACTGCCGACCCTGCTAGATGGCGACCGCACGATTCGGCAGTCCATGGCCATCCTGGAGTATCTGGACGAGACCCGTCCCGAGGTGCCCCTCATGCCGGCCGATGCGCCGGGCAGGGCGCGCGTGCGCGAGCTGATGCAGGCCGTGGGCACGGATATCCATCCGCTGGGCAACCTGCGGGTGCTGAGGGCGATCGAGGCGGAGTTCGGTGCGGACCAGGCGGTCAAGGAGGCGTGGTCGCGGCGGTGGATCAAGCAGGGTTTCGACGGGATCGAGGCGCTACTGGCGCGGGGACCGGCCGGCCGTTTCAGCTTCGGCGACACGCCGACCCTGGCCGATTGCTGTCTGGTGCCACAGTTCTACAACGCGGTGCGCTGGAGCGTAGACCTCGCCCCATACCCGACGATCCGGCGGGCGGTCGAGGCGTGCCAGGCGCTGGAGGCGTTCCAGAAGGCGGCGCCCGAGGCGCAACCGGACGCCCCCTAAGCCGAGGTAGCTCTCGCTGTAGGAGCCGATCTCCTGATGTAGGAGCCGATTCATCGGCGATCCCGCGCAGCGGGCAAGGGTGCCGCGGCAGTTATCGCTGCCGCGAGCACCCATTCGCCGATGAATCGGCTCCTACAGAAGATCGGTCGTCAGACCCCGATGCCGTACGGGTCGCTCGAGGCGAACTCGTTGCTCGTCGAACCCTCGGACAGGCGGATCTTCAAGGCCAGGCCATCGCGCGAGTCGGCCTTGTTCAGGGTTTCCTCGAGGGTGATGAAGCCGTCCTTGTACAGCCGGTACAGCGACTGGTCGAACGTCTGCATGCCTTCCTGCAGGCTGCGGTCCATGGCGTCCTTCACCTCGTGGATCTGGCCGCGACGGATCATGTCGCGGATCAGCGGGGTGTTCAGGAGCACCTCGGTTGCCGGCATGCGACGGCCGTCCTTGCCGATCACCAGGCGCTGGCTGATCACCGCGCGCAGGTTCAGGGCGAGGTTCATCAGCACGTTCTTGTGCGCCGACTCGTGGAAGAAGTTCAGGATGCGCTCGAGCGTCTGGTCCGCATTGTTCGAATGCAGGGTAGCCAGGCACAGGTGACCGGTTTCCGAGAAGGCGATGGCGGCCTCCATGGTCTCCGTGTCGCGGATCTCGCCGATCATGATCACGTCCGGCGCCTCACGCATCGCGTTCTTCAACGCCTCGTGGTAGCTGTGCGTGTCCAGGCCCACTTCGCGCTGGTTGATGATCGAGCGCTTGTGCCGGTGCAGGTACTCGATGGGATCCTCGATGGTGAGGATGTGGCCCGAGCTGTTGTTGTTGCGATGGTCCAGCATGGCCGCCAGCGTGGTCGACTTGCCCGACCCGGTGGCACCCACGCAGAGGATAAGCCCCCGTGGCTCCATGATCAGGTCACGGAAGATCGTGGGCAGGCGCAGCTCTTCGAGCGACGGAATCTCGCTCTTGATGGCGCGGATGACCATGCCGATCTCGCCGCGCTGCTTGAACACGTTGATGCGGAAGCGCCCAGCCTCCTTCACGGCCAGGGCCATGTTGAGCTCGAGATCGCGCTCGAACTGGGGCACCTGGCCCTCGTCCATGAGCGAATAGGCGATTTTCTTGACCATGCCGCTGGGCAGGCCCGTGTTTCCTAACGGGTAGAGCTTGCCTTCCACCTTGATGTTCACGGGGGCTCCGGTCGTCAGGAACATGTCCGACGCACCCTTGTCCACCATTAGCTTCAGGAAATAACCAATATCCACCTAAACCCCCGGGCGTTCGCATTACAATCGAGACGAGGTCTCCCTAGACCTTCTTATATCGACAATATCTCGCAAACCTGTAAGAGGATAACGAGTGATGGTGCACATCTTGCCGTCGAAAGCCCTTTCCAAGGGCCGCCGGCTCCTCGCCCTGGCCTCCCTTGGCCTGGCGATTGCTACTCTCGCTGGCTGTGCCAGCGCTCCGCCGCCGGATGGTGCCATGAACCAGGCACTAGCCCAGCTCCAGGCGGCGCGCGACGCTGGTGCCGCCGATTATGCGCCAGTCGACCTCGACTACGCGCAGGGTAAGTTCCGTCAGGCGCAAACAGCCATGGCGAGCCGCAAGTACGACGAGGCGGCCGTACTGGCCGACGAGTCGCGTGCGGATAGCGAACTGGCCAGGGCCAAGGCCCGCCTGGGTGCCGCCCGTGCCCAGAACCAGACCAAGAGCCAGGAAAACTCGCGTATGCGCGTCGAGATGATCGACAACCACGCGAACGACACGGTGCCGATTCCGACCAACGTGCAGGAGACCGAAAGCGTCCTGCCCGAGGCGACCGACGCCACACCGCCGCCCGTAGGCGGTCAGACCCAACCGCTGAACGACCATCAGGGAGGCCAGTGATGAAGCGCACGACTATCCTCCTTTCCGCCCTGGTTCTTGCCGTCTTTTCGGCAGGATCGGCCATGGCCGCCACGGATGACCTCGATATCCGTCGGCTCAATTCGAGCCTGGATCAACTCTCGGCAGACCCGGTCCTCGGCGGCTACGCCCAGGCTGAGCAGGCCCGTGCCCGGGAAGCCATCAACCAGATGGCCCAGTTCCGTCCGAAGGACAAGGAACACGCGCACTACCTGTACATCGCCGAGCGCCGCGTGGACATCGCCAAGGCGATGGCTCAGTTCCAGGACGCGCAGAGTAAGTCGGCCCAGCTGGACCGCGAGCACGACTCCATCCTGCTCGAGGCCAGCCGCCTCGACGCCGAGATGGCCCGCCGACAGCTCGAGCAGCAGCGCGCCCAGAACCAGATGATCCAGGAAGAGGCCGCCCGCCTGCAGCAGCAGGGCGTGGAGTACTCCCAGGCGCTGGACCAGGCCAAGGCCGAGGGCGACAAGGCCCGTCAGGTAGCGGCTGCCCAGGCCAAGGTCGCCAACGCGGCCAAGAAGCAGGCCGCCCTGGCCGAGGCGGCGGCGCGCGCGATGCGTGACGCCAGCTCTTCCGACGGTGCCGCCGACCCGACACCCACCCCGAAGAAAACGAAGAAAAGCAGCAACGGCAACTGAGCCGTGCGGCCTGGGCCCCGGCCCCGCCATCTGGCGGGGCTGGGGCCTTACTTGAGGTGTAAACCGTTGCGCCCGCAACCGTTTTTACGTGCGTTTTTTGAGAAACATCGGTCTTGCGGCACCCCTCCGAGCGGAGTAGCTTCGAACTCCCGTCACGCGAAAAACACGTGACGGCCCCTCCCAACGCGAGGAGTTTGCTATGTTCGAAAACCAGCAGCGCGACGACGTCGAAACGTTTATTCACGCCGATCCCGACACCCGTCGTCTCTTCTACCGCCACCAGGAACTCGACACCAAGCTGCATGACGCCAACACCGGCTGTCTGCCTATGGACGATCAAAGTCTGGTGGGACTCAAGAAAGAAAAGCTGCAGGCGAAGGAGAAGCTCCAGCGAATGTGGGACAGCTGGCAGCGATCGCGAAACTGACCCGGTCATCGGGTACACGAATTAACGAAAACGGGCACGGGAACGTGCCCGTTTTTTTATGGTCCGTTCCCTACACCGAATGGATCGGCCGATAAGCCGGGCATCGGTTCAGCGCGCCAACCTTTATCATGTGCGCCCAGAGGGGCGAGGTCGCAGGGACCGCGTCCGCAACAAAGACGGAGTTCCAATGAGTGTTCATGACAGCGTCCTCGGTCTGATCGGCCACACCCCCATGGTGCGAGCCCAGCGTCTGGATACTGGCCGTTGCGAGCTCTTCCTGAAGCTGGAAAGCGCCAACCCGGGCGGCTCGGTGAAAGATCGCATCGGCATGTCGATGATCGAAGGGGCCGAGCGCGCCGGGAAGATCAAGCCCGGTGACACCCTGGTGGAAGGCACGGCAGGCAATACCGGGTTGGGCCTCGCCCTTGTCGCCCAGCAGAAGGGCTACCGCCTGGTGCTGGTCGTGCCCGACAAGATGAGCCGCGAGAAGATCTTCAACCTCAAGGCCATGGGTGCCGAAGTGGTGCTCACCCGCTCTGACGTGGCCAAGGGTCACCCCGAGTACTACCAGGACATGGCCGAGCGCATCGCGCGCGAGACGCCGGGGGCCTACTTCATCAACCAGTTCGGCAACCCGGACAATCCGCTGGCCCACCAGCAGACCACCGGCCCGGAAATCCTCGAGCAGATGGACGGCAAGGTCGACGCCATCGTGGTCGGTTGCGGGTCGTCCGGCACGATGAGCGGCCTGACGGCCTACCTGCGCGAGCATTCGCCGCATACGCGCATCGTCCTGGCCGATCCCATTGGCTCCATCCTGGCCGAGTACATCAACGAGGGCACGCTCTCGGAGAAATCCGGCAGCTGGATGGTCGAAGGCATCGGCGAAGATTTCCTTCCCTCCATCAGTGACTTCTCCATGGTCGAGAAGGCCTTCGCCATCAGTGACAAGGAAAGTTTCCTCGCTGCGCGCGAACTGTTGGCGAAGGAGGGCGTCCTCGGTGGTTCGTCCACCGGCACCCTGCTGGCCGCCGCGCTGAAGTACTGCCGCGAGCAGACCGAGCCCAAGCGCGTAGTCACCCTGGTCTGCGACACGGGCAACAAGTACCTGTCGAAGATGTACAACGACTACTGGATGCTCGACAACGGCTTCCTCGAGCGCGAGCGCTATGGCGACCTGCGCGACCTGATCCTTCGTCCGTATGCGCAGCGCGACACGGTCGTGATCAAGCCAGACGACATGCTCGTCACCGCCTACAACCGCATGAAGCTGTACGACGTATCGCAGCTGCCGGTGATGGAGAACGATCGTATCGTTGGCATCCTCGACGAATCCGACGTGCTGCTGCACGTGCATTCGGACGAAACCCGATTCCGCGATCCGGTCTCCACGGCCATGATCGCTTCGCCGGAAATGCTCCAGGTCCGCGAGCCGATCGAGGCACTCTTGTCCGTGTTCGAAAAGGGACATGTGGCTATCGTGGTCGACGGCGAACAGTTCCTGGGCCTGATTACCCGGATCGACCTGCTCAATTACCTGCGCCGCAAAGTCAACTAAGCATCAAGGGGAAGCGTCATGTGTGGAATCGTCGCCGCTGTTGCGCAGCGTGATATCGCGCCCATCCTCATCGCGGGCCTCAAGGCCCTCGAATACCGCGGCTACGACTCCGCTGGCATGGCCATCGCCGACGGCGGCGAGATCCGCCGCGTCCGCGCGAAGGGCAAGGTCCGCGAGATGGAAGCCCTCTACGACGCCGATCCGGTGCCGGGCGGCACGGGTATCGCACACACGCGCTGGGCCACGCACGGCGTGCCCAGCGAGGTCAACGCGCATCCGCACGTGCAGGGGCGGATCGCCATCGTGCACAACGGCATCATCGAGAACTATGCCTCGCTCCGCGACGCGCTGAGGGCCAAGGGCCGCACGTTCCATTCGGAAACCGACACCGAGGTCATGGGTGCGGTGATCGACGAGCACGTGCAGGCGGGTAAGTCGCTGCGCGAGGCCGTCACGGCTGCCGTACGCGAGCTGGAAGGTGCTTACGCCATCGCCGTGATGAGCCTGGACGAGCCCGAGCGCATCGTCGGTGCCCGTCGGGGCTGCCCGCTGCTGGTCGGCATCGGTATCGGCGAGCACTTCCTCGGGTCTGACGCGCAGGCGCTCATCAAGGTCACCAACCGGATGATGTATCTCGAAGAGGATGACGTGGTCGAGATCACGCGTGACACGGTCGAAGTGTTCGGCCTAGATGGCCAGCGTGTCGACCGTACCGCGCACGAAAGCGAGATCAGCGCCGACTCCGTCGAGCGTGGCGAATACCGCCACTACATGCAGAAGGAAATTTTCGAGCAACCGCGCGCCGTCGCCGACACGCTGGAAGGCCGCATCGGCCCGCATGGCATCCTGCCGAACATCTTCGGTATCGATGCCGACCCGATCCTCGAAAAGACCCGTGCGATCCACGTCGTCGCCTGCGGCACCAGCTATCACGCCGGCATGGTGGCTAAGTACTGGATCGAACAGTTCGCTCGCATCCCGGTCGTTGTCGAAGTGGCCAGCGAATATCGCTACCGTGACGTCGTCGTCCCGGAGAACACGCTTTTCGTCGCCGTGTCGCAATCGGGCGAGACGGCCGACACGCTCGCTGCCATGCGCGAATCGCGTCGCCGGGGCTATCTTGCGACGTTCGCTATCTGCAACGTGCCGGAATCGTCGGTGGTGCGCGAATCCGACCTGCGCCTGATGACCCGCGCCGGCCCGGAAATCGGCGTCGCGTCGACCAAGGCCTTCACCACCCAGCTCGCCGCCTTTGCTCTGCTGGCGCTGGACCTCGGACGCCGTCGTGGCCTGGATGGTGCGAAGTACCTCGAGCACTGCAAGGAACTGCAGTCGCTGCCGCGTTACATCGAGAATGCGCTGAAGATCGAGCCGGAGATCCTCAGGATCGCCGACCACTTCATCAACAAGCAGCACGCGCTGTTCCTCGGCCGCGGCGCCCAGTTCCCCGTGGCGCTGGAAGGCTCGCTCAAGCTCAAGGAAATCTCGTACATCCACGCCGAGGCCTATCCCGCCGGTGAGCTGAAGCACGGGCCCCTGGCGCTCGTCGATGAAAACATGCCGATCGTCGCCGTGGCGCCGAACGGACCGCTCCTCGACAAACTCAAGTCGAACCTGCAGGAAGTGCGGGCCCGCGGCGGTGAGCTGATCGTCTTCGCCGACGAGCGCGCGGAAATGGACGAAAGCACCGAGCACGTGGCCATGGTGCGTGTCGACGGCGGTGGTGATCTGATCGCTCCGGCGGTGTTTACGATTCCGCTGCAGCTGCTGGCCTATCACGTGGCCGTGCAGCGGGGGACGGACGTGGATCAGCCGCGAAATCTGGCCAAGTCAGTCACCGTCGAGTGAGCGACGTACCGTTCATCCATGCGACGGCCGATGTCCAGGCGCTGAAGATCGGCGCCCGGACGCGGGTCTGGCAGTTCGTCGTCATCCTGCCGCAGGCGACGATCGGCGAGGACTGCAACATCTGCTCGCACTGCTTCATCGAGAACGACGTGGTCGTGGGTGATCGCGTCACGGTGAAGAGTGGTGTGCAGTTGTGGGACGGGCTGAGGCTGGAAGACGACGTTTTCGTGGGCCCGAACGTGACGTTCACCAACGACCGGATGCCGCGTTCACGGGTTTATCCCGACGGTTTTCCGCAGACCGTCGTGCGTCGCGGCGCGTCTATCGGTGGTGGGGCGACAATTCTGCCGGCTATTGAGATCGGCGAACGGGCCATGGTGGGGGCGGGTGCGGTAGTCACGCGCGATGTCCCGGCACGAGCCATCGTGGTCGGCAATCCGGCTCGCGTGATCGGCCAGGTCGACGAGCCCAGCTCGAAGATTCCTTGAGCCGCAGGCTCGGGTGATCGAAAATGGCGGTTTTCGAGGGAACGCCGCCATGAAGTGTTTCAAAGCCTATGACATCCGCGGCCGCGTCCCTGATGAGCTGAACGAAGACATCGCCTATCGGATTGGACGCGCTTTCGCGCGAGCGGTCGGCGCGGGTGACGTGGTCGTCGGTTATGACATCCGTCGCGACAGCCCTGCGTTCGCGCGAGCGGTGGTGCGGGGGTTGAACGACGAAGGTCGCGACGCCATCGACATTGGCCTCTGCGGTACGGAAGAGGTCTATTTCCAGACCTTTCATCGTCAGGTAGCCGGCGGCATCATGGTGACCGCCAGCCACAACCCGATCGATTACAACGGCATGAAACTGGTGCGTGAGGATTCGCGTCCCATCAGTGGCGACTCGGGGCTGCGTGACATCGAGCGAATGGTGGAAGAGAACGCCTTCGGAGACCTTGCACGGGTACGCGGGCACGTCGTTCACGACCACGACAAATCAGCCTACATCGCCCACCTCCTTGGCTATATCGACACCAGCGCGCTGCGCCCGCTGAAAATCGTAGTCAACGCAGGTAACGGCGGAGCCGGCGGCGTGATTGATCTTCTCGCGACGCACATGCCCTTCGAATTCATTCGGGTGAACCACGACCCCGATGGCAGCTTTCCCAATGGTATTCCCAATCCCTTGTTGCCAGAGAATCGCGGCGCGACCGCATCAGCGGTCATCGCGCACGGAGCCGATTTCGGGATTGCGTGGGATGGCGACTTCGATCGTTGTTTCTTTTTCGACGCGGAAGGGCAGTTTATCGAGGGCTACTACATTGTCGGACTGCTTGCCGCCCAGCTGTTGGAGAAGCATCCGGGAGCCAGGATCATTCACGATCCAAGGCTGACATGGAACACCATCGAGATGGTCAAGGCGGCGGGAGGATTGCCGATCGAGAGCAAGACGGGACACGCCTTCATCAAGGAGCGGATGCGTGCCGAGGACGCGATCTATGGTGGCGAGATGAGTGCGCACCACTACTTCCGTAACTTCGCGTACTGCGACTCGGGAATGATTCCCTGGCTGCTAATTGCCGAGCGCATCTGTGTCTCTGGCGTTTCCCTGAGTGCGACGCTCGCCGACCGGCAGGCCGCCTATCCGTGTAGCGGGGAAGTCAATTTCATCGTTGCGAATGCGGCGGAGACGGTGTCGCGCGTCATGGCTCATTACGCCAATGAGAACCCGTCGATCGACTACGTCGATGGCATAAGTGCCGATTTTGGGCATTGGCGTTTCAATCTCCGCTCGTCCAACACAGAGCCGGTTCTTCGCCTGAATGTCGAGACCCGTCGCGACCCGATGCTTCTTGACGCCCGGACCCGCGAAATTGGAGAAATCATCACCGGCTGAGGTCGACTCGCCGGGCGGGGGCTGGGCATGGAGCGCGATCGGGTCCCGCGTCGGTGGCGAGAAATGTCCTCGCTTTGCAGGAGCCATGGGCGCAAGATCGTGCGAATCACATTGGGGTGAGCACGTCATGCAGTGCAGCAATTGCGGGCAGGAGTTGCGGATCGGCCTGACGGAATGGCATTTCCAATGTCGACATTGCGGGCTGGAAGCATCGACGCTGGAGCCAGCCGAGTTGGCGACAAGCGATCTGGTTGTCGACGAAGCCGATCGCGAGGCCGGGCTCGAGGCCATACGTAAGGTCGGTTTCGCGAAGACGTTCGAGATCCTGCGCAAGAACATCCCGTCGGGGCACCTGCTCGATGTGGGATGCGCTCATGGCTGGTTCCTCGATGCGGGTCGCGACGCGGGATTTGATTGCCTGGGTATCGAACCCAGCGTACAGGTCGCAGCTCGCGCGGCCTCTCGGCATCATGACGTCCTGGTGGGGTACTTTCCCTCAGTACTGGGCGAACGCCAGAGGTTCGATGTCATTTCTTTCAACGACGTTTTCGAACATATACCCGAGGCTGACCGAACCATGCAGGCTGCGGCAGGGCTCCTTTTGCCGGGCGGTGTCCTGTCCATCGCCATACCATCAAGTAAGGGGATCTTCTATCGCCTGAGTCGTGTCCTTGCGCGCATCGGGGCGCAGGGGCCGTTTCAGAGAATGTGGCAGATGAGGTTCTCGTCGCCACATCTGTATTACTTCAAGGCAGACGTGCTGATCACCATGGCAACACGCCACAGTCTTCACCTTGTCTACCAGGGGCATCTGCCGAGCGTGCGGCTTGCAGGTCTCTGGGGCAGGCTGCGCTACGACACGACGTCGGGATTAGTCAAGAATCTCCTGACGTACGTGGCAGTGGTCGTAGCGTTGCCGTTCCTGACCGTCCTTCCCGCGGATATCGATCTTCTGATGTTCAAGAAAGCATCAGCAGCGGATTGAGGCGACGGCCGGGAGATCAAACGCGGCCGTATACATCGTCAAAACGCACGATATCGTCCTCCCCCAGATAGCTTCCGGATTGAACTTCGATCAGCTCGACGGGAACTTTTCCGGGGTTGCGGAGGCGATGACGGCTTCCAAGTGGAAGGTAGGTGCTCTCGTTCTCGGCCAGGAGAAATACCCGGTCATCGCAGGTGACCTCAGCCACGCCTTTGACGACGATCCAATGCTCGGCGCGGTGGTGGTGCATCTGCAGGCTCAGTGCCGCGCCTGGCTTCACGATGATGCGCTTGACCTGAAAGCGGTCGCCGGATTCCAGGGAGTCGTAGCTTCCCCATGGGCGAAGCACGACGCGGTGGAGATCATGTTCCGTCCGGCCCGCGCCTTTCAGTTGGTCGACGATCTTCTTCACGTCCTGGGATGCATTTCGCCGAGCGACCAGCGTCGCGTCCGGGGTCGTGATGACGACGACATCGTCCAGTCCGATCGTTGCGACGAGATGTCGGGCGTGCGACCGGATCAGCGAACCCTTCGTATCGAGCGCGATGACATCGCCTTCCAGAAGGTTGTCGTTGCCGTCCTTCTCCGCGGCAAGCCATACCGCGTCCCAGGATCCGATATCGCTCCATCCGCAACTGACCGGGATAACCGCCGCTTGATCGGTCTTCTCCATCACTGCGTAATCGATCGAGTCGCTCGGCGCCTTCTCGAATGACGCTGCATCGAGACGGACGAAATCAAGATCCTTGTTTGCTTTCACATAGGCGGCCTTTGCCGCATCCAGCATGTCGGGCGAGTGACGTGCCAGCTCTTCGAGGTACTTCGCGGCGCGAAAAAGGAACATGCCAGAGTTCCAGTCGTACTCACCACTGGCTACATAGTCCGTAGCAACGTCGAGGCTGGGCTTCTCGACAAACCGATCGACGCGAAACGTCGATTCCGTCAGGGCCTGTCCCCGTCGAATGTAACCAAAGCCAGTTTCCGCGCGGGTCGGCCGAATGCCAAACGTTACCAGCCAATCCTGCCTTGCGAGCGGCATGGCACTCGCGACCGCTTCGGTGAACGCGGCGTCATCTCCGATGAGATGGTCAGCAGGAAGAACGAGAATCAGTGCGTCGGGATCCTTGCGGAGCGCTTCGAGCGCACCCACGGCGATCGCCGGCGCCGTATTGCGGGCGACAGGCTCCAGCAAGATACTCGCGCCGACAATCGCCAGTTCCTGGAGCTGCTCGGCCGCAAGGAACCTATGGTCGTCGCTCGCGACAACGATGGGCGGCGCAACATCGGGAAGACGCATCGACCGGCGAATCGTCTGCTGGAACAGTGTCTCGTTTCCCGCCAGCGACAGGAACTGCTTCGGAAGGTTGCGCCTCGAAATAGGCCAGAGTCGCGTGCCGCTACCGCCGCTGAGAATCAGGGGAATCAGCATGGCATTCTTCCTTCCCGTTCCATAAGTGAATCGATGACGTCGCGGACGCCGTTTCGCCACGGCGCCAACGTGAGCCCATACCGAACACTGAAACCGCTGTTGTCGAGCACGGAGAATTGCGGCCTGCGTGCGCGACTGTTGAACTCGTCGGCGCGAATGGGAAGGACGGCGGGCGCCTTTCGAAGGAGACCGGCGCCCAGCGCAGTCTCGAAAATAGTCTGGGCGAATTCGTACCAGGTGGTGCTGCCAGAGGCAACCAGATGCTCGAGGACCGCCGGCGATTCGCTGCCCGTGTGGTCGCGAAGCGCCGCCAGTGTGCCCTCCACAATGAGGCTGGCCGAGGTGGGTGCGCCGTGCTGGTCAGCCACAACGCGAATCTCATCGCGGTCTCCGGCAAGGCGCAACATGGTCTTCAGGAAATTCCCGCCGAACGGAGAATAGACCCATGACGTCCTGAAAATCAGGTGGCCCGCGCCGCTTTCGATCAGCGCCCTTTCGCCCTGTTGCTTGCTTCTGCCATACGCGCCGAGCGGGTGCGTCGGATCGTGGGGTTGATACGGAGAAGTCTTCTCGCCATCGAATACGTAGTCTGAGGAGTAGTGCACCATCCGTGCGCCATGTCGAGACGCCCACGCGCCCATCTCCCAGACCGCGGCGGAATTGACGCGCATGGCCTGGTCTGGCTCGTCCTCGGCACGATCGACAGCGTTGTATGCCGCCGTATTGACAATCAGGTCGGGCTCGACTCGATTCAGTAGCGCTTCGAGTGATGTCGTCGATAGCAGGTCGACGCATTCGCACGTTCCGCCCGACACGAGCGTGCCGTCACGGGTCGCCGACACGAGCGTGCCGGTTTCAGCAAGGCGTCCGTCTTCAAGGAATGTCTGGCCTAGCTGTCCGTTGGCGCCAAGGAGCAATATTTTCACGAGCGGAACACTGGGAGTCGATCCGAAGGAACATCGGCCAGCAACGGTGCAACGGCGTCCTTTTCTGACAGAGAAGGCGAGGTGATCGGCCAGTCGATTCCGATGGCGGCGTCGTCCCAACGGATGCCTGCGTCGGCCTGCCGGTCGTATAGCGCGGTGCATTGATAGGCGAAGGTCGCGTGCTCCGAGACCACGCAGAAACCGTGTGCAAAACCTTCGGGAATCCAGAAGTGGCGGTGATTCTCCGCACTCAACATGACCCCCGCCCATTGGCCAAAGGTCGGCGAGTCCCGGCGAACGTCAACCGCGACGTCGTAGACCTCTCCTTCGAGGACGCTTACCAGCTTCCCCTGGGGATTAGGCCACTGATAGTGAAGGCCGCGAAGCACGCCACGCGCCGATCGCGAGACGTTCGACTGGACGAAGCGTCGGTCGATTCCGGCCTTCTTATATGCCGCTTCGTTGTAGCTCTCGTAAAAGAAGCCGCGAGCGTCCCCGAACACGGCCGGTTCGATCACGACGGTCCCCGGCAACGAGGTTTCTGTGAACTTCATCCGACGTAACCCTGATTGATCAGATTCTTGAGGTATTGACCGTAGCCGGTCTTTGCGAGCGGTTCTGCCAGTGCAAGCAACTGCGTCTCGTCAATCCAGCCGTGCGCGAACGCGATCTCCTCGGGACAGCAGACCTTGAGGCCCTGCCGGTTTTCGATCGTCTCGATGTAGTTGCCGGCTTCCATGAGGGACTCGTGCGTCCCTGTATCGAGCCACGCGTAACCCCGGCCCAGTTGCTCCAGATGCAACGAGCCGTCATCCAGGTAGCAGCGATTCAGGTCGGTGATCTCCAGCTCGCCGCGGGGCGACGGCTTGAGCGCCGACGCAAAGTCGCTGACGCGGTTGTCGTAGAAGTACAGGCCGGTCACGGCGTAATGCGACTTGGGCTTCGAAGGCTTTTCTTCAAGGCCGATGACCTTGCCGCTCTTGTCGAATTCCGCGACGCCATAGCGTTCCGGATCCTTGACCCAGTAGCCGAAGACCGTGGCGCCACGCTCGATGGATGCAGCGCGCTTCAATCGTTCGGTAAGTCCGACGCCGTAGAAGATGTTATCGCCGAGAACAAGGCACGAAGGATCGTTACCCAGGAAATCCTTGCCAATGACGAAGGCCTGCGCGAGACCGTCCGGCGAGGGCTGGACGGCGTACGAAATGTTGATCCCCCACTTGCTTCCGTCGCCAAGAAGCCGCTGGAACAGTTCCTGTTCGTGCGGCGTGTTGATGATCAGGATGTCCTGGATTCCGGCAAGCATCAGCGTTGCCAGGGGGTAATAGATCATGGGCTTGTCGTAGACCGGCAAGAGCTGTTTGCTCACAGCCTGGGTAATCGGATACAGCCGCGTGCCGGACCCGCCGGCGAGGATGATGCCTTTGCGCTTCGTCATGATCCCAGGCGCTCCATTCGGTAACTGCCATCGAGGACGCTGCTTACCCAGCTGTCATTGTCGAGGTACCAATCGATCGTTGCCGCAATGCCGCTCTCGAAGGTCTGCGAGGGTTTCCAGCCAAGTTCATTCTGTAGTTTGCTGGAATCGATGGCGTAGCGCCGATCGTGGCCCGGCCGATCCTTGACGAACGTAATGAGTTCTTCGCGTCGGGCGCCGTTCTCCAGCGGCCTGCGTTCGTCCAGGATGGCGCAGATGGCTTTCACCACGACGAGGTTGGCTCGCTCGGCATTTCCACCCACGTTATAGGTTTCGCCGACGCGCCCCTTGTCGAGTACCCGGCGAATGGCGCTGCAATGGTCGCCGACGAAAAGCCAGTCGCGAACGTTCATTCCGTCGCCGTAAACGGGGAGGGGTTCTCCGGCGAGCGCCTTCTGAATCACAAGCGGGATCAGCTTCTCGGGGAACTGGTACGGCCCGTAATTGTTTGAGCAGTTCGTCGTTACAACCGGCAACCCGTAGGTGTGATGGAATGCCCGCACCAGGTGGTCGGACGCCGCTTTGGAGGCGGAGTAGGGAGAGTTCGGCGCATACGGGGTCTGTTCGGTGAACATGCCTTCGTCGCCGAGCGAGCCATAGACCTCGTCGGTGGAAACGTGCAGGAAGCGGAATGCTTCCTTCGCGTCCGGCGCGAGAGCCTTCCAATAGTCTCGCGTTGCTTCGAGCAGCCCAAGCGTCCCTACGACGTTGGTCTCGATGAATGCAGCGGGGCCATCGATGGATCGATCGACATGCGATTCCGCGGCAAAGTTCACGACGGCATCCGGCTTGTACTCGGCTAGAAGACGAGCGACGAGTTCCCGGTCTCCGATATCACCCTGAACGAACACGTGATTCGGATTTCCGTCCAACGACTCCAGGGTCTTGACGTTGCCCGCATAAGTCAGTTTGTCAAGATTGATGACACTGACGGAGTCCTCAACCGCTTTCAGGACGAAATTCGCGCCGATAAAGCCGGCGCCGCCGGTTACGAGTAGCCTTTTCATAATTCGTCGGTCGGTCCTTGCCAGGGTAGTTGAGAGGTTGGCGGCGGCACGCAGCCAAGCTGGGGGCGCAGTGTAATATGTGTTCCCCTGTGCGATCCGCTCATGCTGAGTGAGTCGTTAATAATAACGATAAATTTTGTTGGAAAACAATGCCTTCCAAGAAAGCTCAAGCGACGGTCCATGGCATCGGTACGCGTGCCATTCACGCCGGCCAGTCTCCCGACCCCTCGACCGGCGCCATCATGACGCCGATCTACGCCACGTCGACCTATGTCCAGGAAAGCCCCGGCCGACATAAGGGTTTCGAGTACTCCCGGACGCAAAACCCCACACGCATGGCGTATGAACGCTGCGTGGCGTCGCTGGAGGGGGGTGTGGCGGGCTTTGCCTTCGCCTCTGGCCTGGCTGCGGCCGCTACCGTGCTCGAGCTGCTCGACAGTGGCAGCCATGTGATCGCGATGGACGATCTGTATGGCGGGTCGTATCGCCTGTTCGAAGGTGTGCGCAGGCGGTCGGCCGGACTGGATTTCACTTTTCTCGATCTCAACGATACCGATGCGTTGAAGGCGGCACTCAAGCCCAACACGCGTCTGATCTGGGTCGAGACGCCGACCAATCCGATGCTGAAACTGGTTGACCTGGCGAAGATTGGCGCCTTTGCCAAGCGGCATGGCCTCCTTTTCGTCGTGGACAACACATTCTGCTCTCCCATCCTCCAGCGTCCGATCGAATACGGGGCGGACCTGGTGCTTCATTCGGCTACCAAGTATCTAAACGGTCATTCCGATATGGTGGGCGGAGTTGTCGTGGCGCGCGAGGCTGAACTGGCTGAAAGACTCGGCTTCCTACAGAACTCCGTAGGCGCCGTCTCGGGCCCCTTCGATTCCTTCCTTGCGCTGCGTGGCCTGAAGACGCTGCATCTCCGCATGGCAGCGCACTGCGCCAGCGCGCTGGAGATCGCTCGCTGGCTCGACGCGCATCCCGCCATTGAGCGAACCATCTACCCCGGCCTCAAGAGTCATCCGCAGCACGCGCTCGCCCGTCGACAGATGGACGGGTTTGGCGGAATCATCAGCGTTGAGGTCAAGGGTGGACTGAAGAAGGCGCGTCGCATGCTGGAACGCTGCGAACTGTTCGCCCTGGCCGAGTCCCTGGGTGGCGTGGAGAGCCTGATCGAGCACCCCGCCATCATGACGCACGCCTCGGTGCCGGCTGCGAACCGAAAGCGCCTCGGCATCTCGGATGGTCTGGTTCGACTCTCCGTGGGTGTGGAAGACGTTAGCGATCTCAAAGCCGAGCTCGCTGCCGCTTTGGCGTGATTTCAGCCGTCAACTGAATTCAGCGCGAATGCGCATGCAGGGTCGATGCCGAATGGCCATACTCTTCTGCGCTTTCGCATATAATTCCGATGTTTACAAACTTTTGACCCCTGGGCAACGAGAACGGCACGAAAGCGCCGGAGACGGCGAGCCCGCTTAAACCGCTAAGGATGATCCCATGTCAATTCAGTTGTTCGTTCCGAAATTCCGAGTCGAAGAGTGCCTGGAGCAGATTCGTGAATGCCTAGAGAAGGGCTGGACCGGCCTGGGTTTCAAAACCATCGCTTTCGAGGATGCCTGGAAGGCTTACACGGGGCTCGAGCATGCCCACTTCCTGAATTCGAACACGGTGGGCCTGCAGCTCGCGCTCGAGGTCCTGGGGCGCCGGCTCGGTTGGGAGGAAGGGGATGAAATCATCACCACCCCACTTACTTTCGTTTCTTCCAACCACGCCATTGTCTACAACAACTTCCAGCCGGTATTCGCCGACGTGGACGAGTCGCTGTGCATCGATCCCGCCAGCTTCCTCGAGCGCATCACTGATCGGACGCGCGCCGTTATGTTCGTCGGTCTCGGTGGCAACACCGGCAAGTACGCCGAGGTCCTGAAGATCTGTCGCGAGAAGGGCATCGCCATGATCCTGGATGCCGCTCACATGGCGGGCACCCGCATCAAGGGTCGCCACGCCGGATACGACGCTGACGCAACGGTTTTCAGCTTCCAGGCCGTGAAGAATCTGCCGACGGCCGACTCGGGCATGATCTGCTTCGCCAATGCGGAAGACGACGCGGAAGTGCGCAAGCTCTCCTGGTTGGGCATCAACAAGGACACCTACGCGCGCACGGCCGCCCAGGGCGCCTACAAGTGGATGTATGACGTTGAGCGCGTGGGCTACAAGTTCCACGGAAACTCCATCATGGCGGCCATCGGGCTTGTCCAAGTGAAGTATCTCGACAACGACAATGCGTACCGTCGCCAGCTCGCCGCGTGGTATCGCGAGTTGTTGTCCGGCGCGGACAAGGTGCGTTTGATTCCCATGACGCCGGGGATTGAAAGTGCGACCCACCTCTTCCAGGTTCGGGTCTCGAATCGCGACGAACTGATGCTTGCGCTCAACGAGAGTGAAGTTTATCCCGGCGTCCATTACCGCGATAACACCGAATACAGCATGTACAGCTATGGCCGTGGCACCTGCCCGGTCTCAGCGCGCGCAAGCGCAGAGATCCTGTCGCTGCCGATGCATCTGGGCCTCAGCCGCGCCGATGTCGAGCGCGTCAGCGAACTGATCGTGAAGTACGCTAAGTGACGTCGGTTGCCTCCCTTCGGAAGCTTGTGATCGGCGGACCGACGGTCCGCCTGCGTGGGCTTGAGGAACGGGATCTTCCTCACACCCTGGCCTGGCGCAACGACGACAGGTCGTTGCGCTGGTTCAAGAACTCCACGCCCCTGGAATTCGCTCCCCATTGCGCCTGGTTTCACAAATACCTCGCTGACGATGGCGCAGGTTGCATGTTCTTCATCGAAGAGCTGGATGGAAGTCCTGTGGGGCAGAGCTCGATCTACAACCTCGAAGGCGTGCGCGCGGAAGTCGGCCGGTTTCTCTCGAGCCCGGAACTTCGTGGGCGCGGTCTTTTCCGCGAGGCGCTGGTCCTGACGCTTTGGGCAGCTTTCGAGCTCGCAAAGCTAGATGAGGTGCATCTCGAGGTCATTGCAAACAACGAACGAGCCATTCGCCTCTATGAATCCGTGGGTTTCGTTAGTCAGGGTGAAAGTGACGGGCTGGTCCGGATGTCACTCGGTCGCACGCAGTTCGACGAACTCGAAAGCGAGATCAAGGCAGTCGTCACAACTACAGGTTTGATCTGACTATGCGTCAAACAGGATTTTTCGTTGCCGATTCCCTTCGCGGCCTGCGCTTGTGGCGGGTATGGGGCTACCTGGCCATCAATGACTTGCGTGGGCGTTTTGCACGCTCGATGCTGGGCTTTGCGTGGATCCTGGTCAGCTTCGCGATCTGGGCCGCGGGTGTAGGCCTGATCTATGCCCGCCTGTTCAGCCTGGATGCGAAAACGTTCGTTCCCTTCCTGACGATCGGTTTCGCGTTGTGGGGTTTCATATCGAACAGTTTCGTCGAGTCCAGCAATGCGTTGATCAACTCGTCAGGCTATGTAAAACAGTTCAACCTGCCCAAGCAGACGTACATCTTCAGATCGATGCTGTCGCAGACCATCACGCTGGCAATGTCGCTGTCAGTCTGCTTCATCATCATCGGTCTTTTCGGTGCCTTGTCCTTGAACGGCGTTCTCTTCGCGCTGCCGGGTATCCTGCTGTTGCTCGTCGCTGCCACCCTGCACGCTTTCATCAGCGCGTACATCACGCCTTACGTTCGTGACTTTCCGCACGCGGTCGGGAGTCTGCTGAATGTGCTGTTCTTCGTGACCCCGATTATCTTTCCGGCGGAGATGTTAGCGAAGAAAGGCCTGGGCACGATCTTCGTCTATAACCCGTTCTACTACCTCCTCGAGGTTGTCCGCGAACCGCTCCTTCAAGGGACGATGCCCTCTGCCAACATCTGGCTGGGGGCGGGATCCTACGTTGTATTCATGTCGATCCTCGTGTGGATTGTCTGCAGAACTCTCGACAAGCGCCTGGTTTACGCCCTATGAATACACCTGTTATCGATATCTCGGGCGTTACTGTCGACTACCCCCTGCAGAACAGCCTGGGCATTGCCCGGAAGTTATTGGGCCGGGCCGAGCCCAAGAAGAAGCGGGCGCTGAACGGCATCGGCTTCTCCGTACATGACGGGGAGCGGGTGGGCATCGTAGGCCACAACGGCGCGGGCAAAAGCACGCTCCTGCGTGTGCTCGCCGGAATCCTGCCTCCGTCGAACGGTCGCGTTGCTGTCCGGGGTTCCGTAGCACCGTTGTTCGAGTTCGCGACGGGCTTCGAAATGGAGCTCACCGGCTACGAGAACATTCGTATCCGCGGTCTGCTCCAGGGCCTGAGCACGGACCAGGTCCGTGAGCGCATGCCGGAGATCGCTGCGTTCTCGGAACTCGGCGAGGCCTTAAGTCAGCCCGTTCGTACCTATTCGTCCGGCATGTTCATCAGGCTCGCGTTTTCCACCGCGACGTCCATCGATCCCGATATCCTCCTGATCGACGAAGCTTTTGGCGCTGGCGACCAGCACTTTTCAGTGAAAGCGGGCCAGCGGATGCGCGAGCTGATGGATAAGGGGCGTGTCCTCGTATTCACCTCGCACAATATGGACCTGATCCGCTCACTCTGTAACCGGGTGATCTGGCTGCGCGGCGGAAATATCGTCGAGGACGGGCCGGCTGAAGCGGTCGTCGAACGATATCTCAAAGCCGAGAGCCACGTCTGAGTTTCGCGATTCCTGCGCGGGGGCGATGTCAACCCTTCTCCGCCTACGGATTGCAGGGATGGAGCGCAGGGGATGCGACATCGACAATCAACGCAATAGCAGAGGGATAGGGCAGTGTCCGGGATTAAGGTATTTGCTATAGCGGATGGTTTGATTCCTTCCGTCGAGTTGGTGCTTCTCAAGCCTCTAAAGCACCTCCAGAACCAGGGAGAGGTCAGTTTTCACTTCGCGCTCATTACCGAGGCGAACCTCGCTGACCACGTCGACGAATACGATCTGGTCATTCTCATGAGGTGCTACCAGCCTCAGTCGATCGAGATAGCCAACGCAGCGAAAGCTCGGGGCATTCCCGTTATCTATGCGATCGACGACGATCTCGAGGAAATCGATCCCGCGACACCTCATGGCGCAGTCTACCGCGCTGCGAATGCGTGGCAGAGGGTCTTGGAGATCTGTGCGGTCGCGTCGCAAGTATGGGCCTTTTCGAATTCGCTCCGCGACAAGATCGAGAAGGTGAACCCTTGCGTGGTCGTTCCACCGGCGATCGCGAGTCTCGAACTCATCTCGTCCTTGCGGGTTGCCGCAGGTGAACGCGTGCCCGGGGAATCGTCGGAGAAGTTGGTGCTCGGGTATGCCGCCACGACCTTCCACGCGGCGGACATTGAGCCGATTGCGGATGTGCTGGTTTCCATGCTCGAGAAATTTCCCCAGCTGGAACTCGAGTTCATTGGCGTTGCCTGCGAGGCTCTACGGGCAAATCCCCGAGTCACGCATTTCGACGGTTTCAACCGCGTTGACGATTACTACGCGTTCATTCTCGAGCGCCGGTGGGACGTCGCTATTGCGCCCCTTCTACGCAATCCGGCGAACGACGCGAAGACGGACAACAAGTATCGGGAATACGCTTCACTCGGAATTCCGGCGGTGTATTCGAACGCCCCGCCGTACTGGTCGTCTGTCATTCACAACTACAACGGTCTGGTGGCGTCGGATGCCGCCGAGTGGGACGCCTGCCTTTCCAGTCTGCTTTCCGATGCCGTCCTTCGTGCCGAGATCGTCGAGCATTCGTTCAAGGATGTCGAAGTTCGCTACGGTCTGGACAAGGTAAGCCGTCGCTACCTGGACTTGATACGCTCCGCGATCATGCAGACGCGCCGGGTCCTCGTGGTTGCCCATTCGATCCCCACGACGGACATCGACATCGTTCGACCCTTCCGCAGACTGGAAGCAGAGGGTGCCGTAGATTGGCGACTCAAGACCTCGCTCGAGGCGACGCAGGACGATGTTTCCTGGGCCGAAGTCATGGTCATTGTTCGTGACAGCGAGCCCGAAGCCATCGCATTAGCTCGCGCCGCCCACGATATCTACGGTGTTCCGGTCATCTTCTCCTGGGACGACGATTTCTTCTCGATTCCGGATTCTCTCGGTCTTTTGGCAAAGCATCACCGGGACCCGACGACGGTGGCAGGCCTTGAGGAGATGCTGTCGAGGTCGGAGCTGGTGAAGGCCTCGACATCGCGCATCGCAGCGCGGTCGCGGTTGTATACCGACAAGGTCATCGAGGTCCCCTACGGTTTCGACTTCGATCAGCTCGCGGGTGCGAAGGTTGGTGCCGGAGCCTCGGATGGCGTAACCATCGGCTTCTTCGGATCGGTAACGCATCTTTCCTCGCTCGACATCGTACTCGGTGCCCTCAGGCGCATATGCGCCGAAGTTCCTGAGGTACGCCTTGAGTTCTTTGGCCCGAGGAGCGCAGCGCTCGACGGATTTCGTGACGCGACATTCATACCCTACAAGGCCTCGTCCGAAGAAGCGCTACGCTCACTGGCCGAGCGCGGCTGGGACATAGGATTGGGGCCGCTGGAGATCAACGACTTCAATCGCGCTAAGCTCCCTACGAAATACCGGGACTATGCCGCATGCAACATAGCGGGTATCTATACGCGTATCGATCCGTACGAAGCGGTCGTCGTCGACGGTGTTTCGGGTCTCCTCGTCGACAACACCGAAGAGGCTTGGTATGCAGCAATCATGCAGCTGGTCACCGATGCCCGGCGTCGTCGCCGGATATCTGCCGCCGCGCAAGCTCACGTGCGCGGATCACTGAGTCTCGATCAGGCCGTCGATGCCTGGCGCCACATCCTGGAAACCATCCTCCCGGAACAAGGTGGATCGGTGAAGGATGTCACGGCGGCATACGACCGGAAGCTGCGTTCCGCCGATGTGCGGATCAGCCGGCTTGAGGCGCAATTGGCTGGAGTGAAGGGAGCGGCAAAGGCGTTGCTGGATAATCAGGCTCGCCCGTTAGGGCGGAGCCTGGTGGACCGCCTGCTGCGTCGCCTGCTCCGCTATCGTCCCGCGCTGGCCGGGTTGCCGGATCCGGCGCCGTCGTCCGCAGGGCTTACCCTGGCGGGGCGTCAAGGTCCACGGCCAACGCCGGGTTCGGACGTACGGCTTAGCGCCAACTTGCAACATTTCCCGTACCTGGAGTACGAGATTGGCCACACCCTGTGCTCAGGGTCCATTCTGCGCGTCCCGCTGGTCGCAACCGTGCCATATCTTGATGGTAGTTTCGGCATTGAACTGGTGACTCCGCAGGACACGATTGCCGCTCATCTGGTCCAGCGGATCGCGCATCTGGGAGCGGATATGATTGCCGTGTTCCCCGTGGGCGACGTCGAGATAGCCGGCAAGGGCTGGCGTCTCCGCGTATTTGCCAGGGAGTCGGATAGTCCAATTTTCGTCCACGAGCACGTGCTGGACGGAGCAAATCACGCGGTTTGCGTGTTCGAGCTGGAGCGCCGGCAGCTTGCGGCGTAGTCAGTGCCATCATCACCCCGGAAAGTGGATGTCATGGAACAAGCCAAGGTTTCTATTCTCCTGCCGACGTTCGCGCGCTTTCGCGGCGGATTCCTGCAAAGGGCGGTAGAAAGTGCCCTAGCCCAGACATGGACGAACTTCGAGCTTATCGTGGTGGACGATGGGTCGCTGGATGGCAGTAACGAGTATCTTGCCGCCGTTGCAGCTCGCGACACGCGGGTGCGTCATCTGCGCCTCGAGCAAAATATAGGTCTGCCCGCGCTGACGCTTTCCATGGCTTACAAATTAGCCAGTGGCGAGTATTTCGCCTGGCTTTTCGATGATTGCGAGCTGACGCCCACGCATCTCGAGACCCTGGTTGCCGCCCTTCAGGAGAATTCCGGGTGGGCGATGGCTTTCGGGATTGCCGAAGCTACGCTGAGCGATGACACTCATGTTCGCATCGGATCGCCCGTCATTCGTGAACGGCTCGCAGACGGTCATAACGACATTCCGAATGTCGGTGTGCTGTTGCCCCGATCGACTATCGAGAGGTTCGGATGGTACGACCCGCACGTGCTTCTGAAGCGACTGTGCGATTGGGATCTTTGGGCACGCATTGCGCAGGAAGCGGAGATTGGATTCGTCGATCAGGTTGTCGCGATAGAGCACGGGCCTCGACTACCTGAATCGCTCGGCCGAACGAACCTGCTTGATTCGAGTCTGGCGCTTCGCTATTCCCGCACATCTCGCAATGACCGTTTGCAGCCTGAGCAGCTTCAGCACAGCGACGCGTTTCGCCGGGACATCCTGACCGACATCACCAGCGACGAAACGCGTGACCTCGAGTACATTCTGTTCGAGCACGCCTTTACGACGCTGGATGAACCGCGTCTGCGGGAGTCGATAGATCGTCTGCAGGGCCTCGGCGCGAATGCGGAGCAAGCGACAAGGTATGTCGCCCAGCACGGCCGCCCACCGCAAGACGATTTTCAGCGACTGCTCGTTGCAGCGGCGGCGCACTTGCGTCGGCGCACCACGCAAAGCGCGATAAACCTGATCACCTACGAAACCCTGGCCGCCGAGCGTCTGGCGCTGATTCGCTTGCAGGAACAGGAGATTGAGCTCCATCGGGCCTTCGGCCTGGCGCAGTTAAGCAACGCCGAGGAAGCGGTTGCAAACTTGAGGGAGGCGCACACGACAATGGGGGCGTTGCAGGCTGAACTCCAGAGCTATCGGGGTATTGCAGACGAACGCCTCGCGCTGTTTCAGGCGGCCTCTCAGTTGGCAGACGAAAGGCTTGCCATCGCCGAGGAGCGGCTAGAACTTCTTGCCCAGGAGCAGGCTCGCAACGTCGAGCTTCTGCGTATCGCGGACGAGCGCCTACAGATCGTAGAGTCTCTCCGGCAAAAGAGATGACGATGGGCGACGCACCGTGGCCGCTAGGGCTCAATCTTGTCGCCGATGGTGATATTCCAACGACGGCAATTGTGTGCCAGGTCCTCTCCTTGCTAGCGGGGCCAGCCGGCATAACATCCGCGTACGGCGTTGCTTTCGACGACGCCATGCTCGCCGCGCGCCCCACCATTTTCTCTCGTATCTCCGCTCGGTCCCTGGGCTGGGTCCCGTCGTTTATGCAGAAGCGCGGCGGTCGCTATGCTTTGTTTCTCGATGACAATTTCTGGGAATGCGAGGTCACGGAGGAACTCCGGGAATACTACTCAGATGTGTTGACGAGGCGCACGCTGGACGAGTTTGTCCGGCGGTCGGCGGTGGTCATCGTGAACTCGTCCTTCCTGGCCGACCGGCTATGTCGCCGGTTTCCCGAGGCATCGATCGAGCTGGTTCCCGCGCATTTCGATTTCTCGGTTCTTCCCGTGCACGATCTTCCCCCCAGGGACATCAGGATGCCGCTGAGAGTCGGCTACGCAGGAACGACAAGGGGCGATGCGTTCGACGCGGTGACCGAAGCGATCATTGCGCTGTTACGGGACCGCCCGGGGCAGGTCGAGTTCGAGTTCATCGGCTTCGTTCCGGAGCGCCTTCGGCATCTGCCGGGCGTGGCCGTGTTCCCGCCGCTGCCGGACTACGCGAAGTTCCTGGCCTTCAAGCAATCGCGGCAGTGGGACGTAGGTCTCGCCCCCTTGGGCGCCGATCCGTTCACGCAGTCGAAGACCAACAACAAGTACCGCGAGTACGGCGCTATGGGGATCGCCGGAATCTACCAGGGCGTCGAACCGTATCTTGGTTCCGTCGAACCAGGGATCGATGGCTTGCTTGCCGGTAGTGATCCTGCGTCCTGGTATGACACCATAGTGGGGCTGATCGATGATGTCGGTCGCGCGCGTCGCCTGGGGAGCGAGGCACATCGCCGGGTTAGGGAGCGTCATGACGTAACGCGTGTTGTGCAGCGATGGACCGAGATACTCGATGCGGCGGACCTCAAGCCAATGAGGGCAGGGGCCCTGAGCAGGATTCGCTGGCGGCTCAACGGTCTGGTAAGTAGTCTTCAGCTACGCATGCATGAGTACCGTCTGGTCCTCGCGCGCCAGGGAATAAAGGCCGTCTTTAATCGCGGACTCGGTTCGATTCGCCGCCGCTTCGGTGCGAAGCCTCGTACGTAAACCAGCGTCGTGTTCGTCCAGGGGCGCAAGGAGCGGCCGGGACTAAGAACATTTTTCAGATTGCGTAGAGAGAAGAACATGACTGAGCGGATCGCGGTCGTCATTCCCAGTTTCAAAGTGACGGAGCACATCGTCGGTGTCATTGAGTCAATGGGCCCAGTTATCGACCGTATTTACGTGATCGATGACTGCTGTCCAGCAGGTAGCGGCGATTATGTCCAGGCCCACTGCTCGGATCCGCGGGTCACTGTCCTGCGCCACGAGACGAACCAGGGAGTGGGTGGCGCGGTGATGACCGGATATCGAGCCGCAATTGCTGACGGCTGCGATATCATCGTTAAGGTCGATGGTGATGGGCAGATGGATCCGTCGCTTATTCCGGCGTTCATTGCGCCAATCCGAGCGGGAGAGGCGGATTACACGAAGGGCAACCGGTTCTTCGACCTCGAGCAGATTCACGCCATGCCCAGAGTCCGGCTGTTCGGCAATGCTGTTCTGTCCTTCCTCACCAAGCTCTCGTCCGGCTACTGGGATCTCTTCGATCCGACAAATGGATTTACCGCGATCCATCGCGACGTGGCACGCCATCTACCGTTCGAGAAAATCAGTCGACGCTATTTCTTCGAGACTGACATGCTTTTTCGCCTGAACGTGATGAGAGCGGCTGTCATTGACATACCCATGGATGCGAAGTATGGCGATGAAGTAAGCAATCTCAAGATCGGAGACATCGCGTTTGACTTCCTCCGGAAGCATGGGCGGAACTTCATAAAGCGGCTCTTCTACAGTTACTACCTTCGTGACATGTCGCTTGCGTCGTTGGAGTTACCCCTGGGTCTGGTTCTGCTTTCCTTCGGGACAATATATGGTGTCGCCCATTGGATCGCGGGTGCCCACACCGGGACGGCTGCATCGAGCGGTACGGTGATGCTCGCCGCCATGCCCGTGCTGCTAGGTGTACAACTCATTCTTGCCTTTATCGGCTACGACGTGAGCTCAACGCCGCGCCGTGCCATTCATTCGAAGCTCGGCTCGGAGTGGTCCACAAGGAAGGCAATCCCATGACTTATGTCATCGCGCTCATCTGTGTTTTGGGCATCGCGTCCGGACAACTGCTGTTCAAGCTGAGCGCCCTATCGTTGAAGAAGACGGGGAGCATCTTCGACCCGACGACGTTCTTTACGCTGTTCGGCGCGTTCGCGCTGTACGGCGTGATGACACTCGCATGGATATGGGTTCTCCAACGCGCCGAGCTGGGTCGCATCTATCCGCTTATGGCACTAGCCTTTGTCATTGTGCCCGTGGGGAGCTACTTCGTTTTTGGCGAGCGATTTCAACCACAGTATTTCGCTGGCGTGGCGCTCATCATGATCGGCATCGTGCTGGCGGTGCGTTCGGCATGAAGTTGATGTCGCCCCGCCCCTTTGCCTTGCCCTGGGGTGCGCTTCTCCTTGTGCTGTTTGTCGCTACGTATATCTTTGCGGTGATAACACCAGCGTTCCAGGCGCCCGACGAGTTCGACCACGTTCGTCGTGCCTATATGTTCGGCCACGGGCAGATTCTCCTGCAGCATATGGACGGCACGCCTTCCGGCGGAAGGATAGATAGCGGTCTCGAGCTTTACATGGAGAGGATGTATCCCCTCGTAAGCGCTCCAAGCAAGCGGTTCACCGCAGACGAGAAGAGCGCTTCCGCCTCGATCCACTGGTCAGGGGTGTCCGAACGGGTGTACCCGACCGGCACCGCATATTACTTCCCTTTACTGTATCTCCCGCATGCCGTTGGGTTGAGGGCTGGCGAGATCATGGGGTGGTCTGTCCCGGCGTCGTACCACCTCGCGCGTTTCCTGGTCCTGATTTCGGCCCTGGGGCTTGTTGCTTTGGGCTTTCGCATCTATCCGCCGCCGCCTCTGGTAGTGGCGCTTCTTTCGCTGCCGATGAGCATGTTTCTTCTGTCCTCGGCGGTACTGGATGGCGTAGCGACGGCGATGATGATCGTCGCATTGTCCTCATTCATGAGGATTCTCGCGGACCGGGAAGCGTCGTCAACACACATCGTCATGGTGCTCTTGGTCAGCGTGGGGCTAGTGGTTTCTTGCCGAACGAACACGTTGCCGTTTCTCGCGTTGCCGTTTGCCGCATGGTTTCAGACGCGTCGACGCCGCGACTTGATCTGCGCAGCCGTGGTGGCTGGCCTCGTCCTTGCCTGGACCGCATTCACCATCAAGTTCACGGTCTACCCGGAAGGTCCCCTGAAGGCAGACCATGCTGGCCGGCTGGTCGAGTACCTGCACCACCCAGGGCACTTCATCGAACTACTGTCCGCCACCCTCACGAACAGGTCGGCGCTGATCTTTTATGCCTGGTCTTTCGTCGGCATTCTTGGCTGGCTCACGGCTGCCTTTACGCCTGCCGTCTATGTGACCTTCGGGTGGCTGCTCGTCCTGCTGGTGGCGGGCACGGTATCGCCGAAGGTTCTGACGCACCAGCCGGCGATGCGCATCCTCCTTCTTCTCTGTGCGGCAGGGGCGATCCTGCTGACCTTCCTTGCCCTGCTTGTGCAGTGGGTCCAGCCGGACCCGGCACTAATCAGCGGTATTCAGGGTAGGTACTTCATGATTCCGGCGCTCGCTGTGACTTACGCGATCGGCGCGAGGCCGGGATTGATGAGCGGCTGGAGAATGCGGTGCGGCACGTTGCTTGTCGTCGTGGTGATGGGTGTCGGCATATTCAATACCGCTCAGCTGCTGGTCACGCGTTTTTACCTGAGCTCGCCGCCGTTCAAACAAGCTCATCCGCTGGAAGGCACTCACGTCCAGGTGTCTCCGCAATTGTCCACCACGCAAGTCATTCCGATTCAGTTCGACGCAGCCCAACAAGCAAGCCCACAAGGCCTTGCCGTACTGTCGTTGGACTTTGCGACTTATCAACGCGTCAATCGCGGTACCGCGACGCTTCGCTTGTGGACATCGGCCGGAGAAGTGTCGACGTTTGACGTCGCCCTTGATTCACTTGAAGACAATGCGTATCGCGCATTCGTCCTTGACGGAAAGCCGTACATCGCCGGCGAGATCGTTTCACGAGACGGGGTCGGAGTGAGCCTGTGGGAAGCTCGTGCGCCAGACGAGACGGCCGTGAGCTGCATGAAATACACGCCGGTAGAGGGGACCGCTGTGGTGACGGCGGGATGTCCGCTGCCTTGAAGCGTCTTCGTCCTGCGATGGCCGCCGCGTTGCGCGGGCGGCCATCGCAGGAAGTGCCTCAGCCGAGGGCGGCTTCGAGCTCCGGCAGGATCTTGAACAGATCCCCCACCAGGCCGATGTCCGCAATCTCAAAGATCGGCGCTTCGCCGTCCTTGTTGATCGCGACAATCGTGCCGGCGTCCTTGATGCCCGTCAGATGCTGGATCGCACCAGAGATACCGATCGCCATATAAAGCTCCGGCGCGATGATCTTGCCGGTCTGGCCAACCTGCATCTCGTTCGGGCAGTAGCCGGCATCGACCGCGGCGCGCGAAGCACCCACGCCCGCACCGATCTTGTCGGCGAACTTGTAGATGATCTCGAAATTCTCCTTCGAGCCCACACCACGGCCACCGCTGACCACCTTGGCGGCGCCCTGCAGATCCGGGCGGTCACTCTTGCCCTGCTGCAGGTTGACGAAGCGCGTATGCGAGGGCAGGGCGGCGTCGACGGTCAGCGCTTCGATCGGAGCGGAGCCGTTTGATGCGGCCGCTGCCCACGAGGCCGTGCGGATCGTGGCAACCACGGTCGAGGCCGCGTCCACGTCCACGGTAACGATGGCGTTGCCGGCGTAGATAGGCCGCTTGAAGCTGTGCACGCCTTCCACGCTCATCACGTCGCTCACCTGCGACACGCCAAGCAGGGCGGCCACGCGCGGGGCGAGGTCCTTGCCGAAGGTGGTCGAGGGGGCAAACACGTGCGTATAGCCTGCGGCAGCCTTGGCGATCTGCGGCGCGAGGATGGCGGCCAGGGCGTGCGCATTTTCCGCGCGGGCTACGGTCAGCACCTTGCTGACGCCGTCGATCTTCGCGGCCTCGGCGGCGATCGCGTCGGGCGCGTCGGACAGGACGATGACGTCGATGGATTCAGGCTTGACGGCGACAGCGGCGCTGACGGCACGGGCCGTGGCGCCGTTGAGCTTGCCGTCGAGGTGTTCGGCGATAACGAGGATCTTGGACATGTCGATTCTCCGGTCGGCTGCTTTACAGCAGGCCCTTCTGCTTGAGGGCCGCGACGAGCTCGGCGGCGTCCTTCACCATCACACCCTTGGTCCGCTTGGCCGGGGCGGCGTAGTGCGAGGTCTTGATGTGGTCGGCGGCATCGATGCCCAGAGAGCCCAGCTCGATCACGTCGATCGGCTTGGCCTTGGCCTTCATGATGTCCGGCAGCTTGATGAAACGCGGCTCGTTCAGGCGCAGATCGGTGGTGATCACGGCCGGCAGGTCGGCTTCGATAGTCTCCAGGCCGGCATCGACCTCACGGGTCACCGTGGCCTTGCCGTCGGCAATCTCGACCTTGCTGGCGAATGTGGCCTGCGGGCGATCCCACAGGGCGGCCAGCATCTGGCCGGTCTGGTTGGCGTCGTCGTCGATCGCCTGCTTGCCCAGGATCACCAGGCCCGGCTGCTCTTTCTCAATGAGCTTGAGAAAGGTGCGGGCGGCCGTCAGCGGCGAGACGGCATCAGCGGTCTGCACGTGAATGGCGCGGTTGGCGCCCATGGCCAGGCCGTTACGCAGGTGGGCCGTAAGGTCCGCCGGGCCAATACCGACCACGATGACTTCCTCGGCCACGCCCTTCTCGCGCAGGCGCAGGGCCTCTTCTAGGGCGATGTCATCGAAGGGGTTGGCGGAGAGCTTCACGCCGTCCGTGACCACGCCGGTGCCGTCAGGCTTCACCTGGATGCGGACGTTATAGTCCACGACGCGCTTGTAGCCGACCAGAATTTTCATTCGCGGTTCCTGTGAGAAAGGCGCCTTGGGGCGCTCAACGTAGGGGCAGACGGACCATTCTAGCGAATCTCGGCCAAGGGGCCGAAACTTACGATGGCCGGGCGTAGGCGTAGGGGCCGTCGGGCTCGGGATCGCCCACGATCGAGGCGGCTGTGACTGTGCGGAATCCCGCGCTGGCCGCGGCAACAGAAACGATCCGCTCGACGGCGTGCGCCATGGTGCCGTCGATCTGGCCCGTTTCGACGGCAAATTCGGCCTCGGTCAGGGGCGCATCGATCAGGGGCGTGAGCGCGCTCAGCCGGCACCAGAACATGCTCCCCGCCACGAATCTTGCCACCGGGATCGATAGCTGGGGCAACCCGGCCAGCGAGCACAGGTAGGTCACGAGACTGCCGTTCCCGCCCATGAACGAGGCGAGCGGCTGAACATGGCCTTCGGCGGCCACGAGGCCCAGATCCGCCTGATTGCCGAAGGCCTCCACGATCGCCTTGGTACGCGCTGGTGCGACAAGGCGCTCCATGAGCTCGGCACGCCATGCCGCGCCGTTCTCGCGGTGCGTGGAGCGCTTCGTATGAAGCTTGAGGACAAGGTCCTCCCCTTCGTCACGCAGCCGCGCGGCCACCCTGAGGAAGGGCAGGATGTCCCGCCCCCGGTTCGGTGATACGAACAGTTCGGCCTCGAACGACAGCCGGGTGAGTTCGCGGCGGACGGCCTCCTCGCGCTCGGTTGGGACGGTCAGGACGACGCGGAAGGGCAGGCCGGTCACGCGGATGGCCTCGATGACCTCTTCCAGCAACTCTACGTACCAGACATGCACCACCGCGCAGGGGCGTCGTGGCGAGGGCGCCTCGGGCGTGAATGCCCGCCGGATCGCTTCCAGCCACGCGTAGCCGTATTTCGCATCGGGCTCGAGGACGGCCCCTTCGGCCCATTCGTTCCAGGCATTGACGAAGACGAGGGGCGCGCTAGGCGCACGGTGCCGGGACACCGAAATGGCTTTGCGAGTCCAGGAAGAGAACGCGCGTGGCGTCGCATGGACCAGACTTCGCCCGCGTCCCGCGCGGCGGGCCTCGTTATCCCAGCCCGGGTTCACGCCCGGGTAGAGCAGATAGGACGGCTCCGGAGCTCCGATGCTCGCCTTCATTAGCTCTCGCCAGTCCAGTACCTGTCCGCTGAAGTCCGGGTTGATGAGTCGCTTGCCTGCGGTGACGGGCGTAAGGCTGGTGTTGTTCGGCGGGAACGCCACGGCGGCATCAAACCCGATGAGGGACGGATCGACGTTGTCGAAACTCTGCACGTAAGCCAGGTGGATTTCGCCGATGCCGTTCTCACGACACCATGTGCGCCAGCGTAATGCCGTCGCCTGCGGTTCTGGGAGCAGTCCTGGGCGATAGACCAACAGCATGGGCTTGCCGTCCACGCGCAGGTAGCGGGCATCGCGCAGGTAAGGCGCCACGTACGCGATGAATGCATGGTCGTCTTCGATACTGTGCTTCTGACTTATCAGTAGATCTTCCTCGCGGCCATCCCACCGGCGCGACCAGTTTTCGTTGGCCCAGCAGAGGCAGATAGGCAGGTCGAGCGTCTGATCGTCCAACCATTGCCGCAGTGGCGCTTCGAGCAGTGTCTTCCCGGCGAACCAGTAGAAATACGTGCAGAACGCACCGATTCCGTATTCGCGCGCTAGCGTCATCTGCTCACGCATCACTTGCGGCAGGCGCAAATCGTAATAACCAAGATCGGTCGGAAGTTTCGGCTGCAGGTGACCCTCGAACTGTGGGAGCGCCCGCGTGACATTCCGCCACTCGGTAAAGCCAGGGCCCCACCAGCGATCGTTCTCGGGGATCGGGTGGAACTGTGGCAGGTAGAAGGCGACGACCGTCGCCGGCAACGGATCGGGCAGAGGTACCTGATCACGGGAGACGTATCCCAGCGTGCGATGAGCCGCGTGGTCATAAGGGCGCATCGAGACCGCAACGGCAGCCTGACCGACAGGACCCGGCGGCACGAGGTCGGCGTGGCGTGCAAGAAACCGCTGGCGCAGGCGATCCCGCGTGGCAGTGGGCATCGGCGTCAGCCGAAAGCCAAGGCGAAGGCTACGGAAAACCAGGGTGCGGAGGCGACGTTTCAAGGGCATGTTCAGAGTATCGCGCGCCGCAGCGTGTCACGTGCGGCTTCGGCGGAGAAGTGGGCACGGACGTTTTTTATCCCGTGGTCGGAGAGCGAGTTCCAGAGTGCCTCGTCGCGGACGAGGCGCGAATAGGCCGACGTGAATGCTTCGGCGGTATCCGCTACCAACACGTCCACACCGTTCTCCAATCGCATGCCCTCGACGGAGACCGTCGTGCCGATCACCGGCAATCCGTGGCTCATCGCCATGTTGATCTTGCCCTTGACGCCCGCACCGAATCGCAGTGGCGCGATGGAGGCAAGCGCGGAAGACATCAACGGCTCGAGATCGGGCACGCGGCCGAGCATCTGCAGGCCGGCCTCCGATAACATGCGGCGGTTGCCCTCGGGCACGTCGCCTGCGACAAGGATGTTTGCACCAGGCGCCACACGCCGCAGCTCCGGCAGAATTTCCGAGGCCATCCAGTTCATCGCATCCGCATTCGGCGGATGACCGAACCCACCGACGAAGAGCAGGTCGCGACGACCTTCATGACCGCCCGTCCGCCCATACACCTCGTGGATATTCGAGAGCAGATCGACATTTGCGCTCGGCATCAGTCGGCTCAGCAGATCCCTCTCGTAATCGCTCACGACGAACGTGGTGTCTGCCCCGGCGATCAACTTCAGTTCCTGTTCCCGAGTCGTGGCGGCCTGCCGTGCCAGCGAAGCGTTACCGGAACGCTCCGCCGCGCGCTCTTCGCGCAGGAAGTGCAGGTCCACCGTGTCGAAGATAACCTTGGCATTCGGCGCGTACCGGCGAACGAAGCTGGTGTACTGCGACGCGACCATGTGTCGGCTGAGGATCGCCGCGTGCAAGTCGTCCGCGAAACGAAGCAGCCAGGATGGAACGCCATCCACCCAGGGACGCGCGATGACCTCGATGCCAAGGCGCCCCAGTTCGCGAATCGCCCCATCGTCGGCGCGGCCATCGTCCGGCGCGAAGACGACGTGCCAGCCGTCCTCGACGAGCAGGCGCATTATCGAGATCAGGCGCAGCGAACCCGAATCGCGCGACGCATCTGGCGTCGCTACATCCACGACGAGGATGGTGCCGCGTCGTTTCGCCTTCGCCACCAGGGCGAGCGGCGTACCCGCCGCCGGCTGGCCGGCCAGCGCCTTGCGCCATTTGTCGACCAGTTTCTTTTGGTTGATAGCCTGGAACCGTTTCATCCCGGTTTGCGCGCTACCGTTGGAGCTGATGCCTTCCGAATGCACCACGACGCTGGTCGGCACGTACCACACCGAATACCCCGCCGCGCGGGCGGCAAAGGCAAGGTCCGTGTCCTCGTAGTAGCCCGGCGCGAAGCGCAGATCGAAGCCGCCCAGTTCGGTGAAGACGGTGCGGCGGATCGCCAGCGAGGCGCCCGACACGTAATCGACCTTGCGTGCGTATCGCACGGTGGGATCGCTGCGCGAATCGAAGCGGCCGATGTTCCATGCCGACGCATCGGCGAACACCCAGGCGCCGGCCTCCTGCAGGCGGCCATCGGGATAGACAAGCTGGCTGCCGGCGATGCCGCAGTCGGCACGCAGCTCGAAGCAGCGCAGCAGCTCCTCGCTCCAGTCCGGCAGTACCTGGGTGTCGTTGTTGAGGAAGATCAGGAACTCGCCATGGGAGGCCGCGGCGCCGGCGTTGCAGCTGCCGACGAAACCGAGGTTGCTGGCGTTGCGCAGGATGCGCAGCCCCGACACCTGGGACAACGTGTCGACGCTATCGTCGGGCGACGCATCGTCGACGACGATGACTTCGAAGGCATCCGTCGGTGGGTTTGCGACGATCGATCGCAGGCACGCCAACGTGTATTCAAGCTTGCCGTAGACGGGAATGACGATGGAGATCCGCGGCTGCTCGCTGGACGGCAGCGTGAACGGTTCGAAGGCCGCGTCCAAAGGCAGCAGGCTGAGTGAATCGTCCACCTCGGGCCGCGAGGCGAACTCCTGCGAGATCCGCGACATCGTTCCGCGCCATCCACGCAGCGCAACGCTGGAGCGAAGGCGCTGCGCGATGGAAACCGCCCGTCGATAACGCCAGGTAAGCTTGCCGGACACGTCGTCAGAGGTTCTGGTAGTTCGGACCCGAGCCACCTTCCGGCGTCACCCAGGTAATGATCTGGTAGGGGTCCTTGATATCGCAGGTCTTGCAGTGCACGCAGTTCGCCGAGTTGATCTGCAGGCGCTTGCCGGCGTCGTCCTGGACGATTTCATACACGCCCGCCGGGCAGAACCGCTCGCAGGGATTGCCGTATTCGGTGGTGCAGCGATCGATGCAGATGGACGTGTCGGCTACCTTCAGGTGCACCGGCTGGTCTTCGTCGTGCTCGGTGGCGGCGAAGTAAACGCTGGCCAGACGGTCGCGTGGTGCGAGCGTGCGGTCCACGTAGTCTTTCTTCGGTGCTTCGTACTGGCCCAGCTTGCCCAGTGACGACCAGTCCGCGTGGTTCTTCATCGTCCACGGTGAGCGACCGCCGGTCACGGTTTCCCATGCGGCATTGATCAGGCCGAACCACAGGCCCCGATTGAAACCGGGACGGATATTGCGCACTTTCTTCAGCTCACTCATCACCGCCGAGGCCCGCAGCTTCGCGTCCCAACCGGCTGGAATCAAGGTGCTGGCGACGAGGTGTTCGGCGGCGAGCATGCCCGAGGCGATGGCCTGGTGGGTACCCTTGATCTTCGGCACGTTGACCAGGCCGGCGGAGTCGCCGATCAGGATCGCACCGGGCATCTCCACCTTCGGCAACGACTGGAATCCGCCTTCGATGATGGCGCGCGCCCCGGACGAAAGGATGGTGCCGCCCTCGAGCAGGCCCTTCACGTTCGGATGGTGCTTGAACTGCTGGAAGGCCTCGAACGGCGAGAAACCCGGATCCGGATAGTCGAGGCCGACGACGAAGCCGACCGCTACGCGATCCTTGTCCAGGTGATAGAGGAAGCTGCCGCCGTAGGTGTCATTGGCCAGCGGCCAGCCGGCGGTGTGCACCACCTTGCCCGTTTCGCCGCGACCCGGCGGGAGCTGCCAGAGCTCCTTGATGCCGATGCCGTAGGTCTGCGGATCGCTGTCCTTGTCCAGGTCGAAGTGCTTGATCAGCGACTTGCTGATGTGACCGCGGCAGCCTTCGGCCAGCACGGTGACCTTGGCGCGGATGTCGATGCCTTCGGTGTAGCCGGGCTTGTGCGTACCGTCGCGCGCCACGCCCATGTCGCCGATGCGCACGCCGTTAACCGCGCCGGCATCGTCGAACAGTGCTTCGGAGGCGGCGTAGCCGGGGAACACGTCCACGCCCAGCGCCTCGGCCTGCGGGGCGAGCCAGGCGCACAGCGCGCCGAGGCTGACGATCACGTTGCCGTGGTTGTTCATCTGCGGCGGCGTCACCGGCAGCTTGGTGCCCGATGCATGGTCGCGCAGCAGCCAGAACTCGTCCTTGGTCACCGGCACGCATACCGGCGGCGGATTGTTGCGCCACTCAGGCAGCAGGCGATCCAGCGGCGCGGTTTCGATCACGGCGCCGGACAGGATCTGCGCGCCGATGGTCGAGGCCTTCTCGATCACGCAGACCGTGATCTCCGGATTGAGCTGTTTCGTACGCATCGCAAACGCCAGGCCGGCTGGGCCGGCCCCGACGACGACGAGGTCGTATTCCATGGTTTCGCGTTCGCTCATGGCTGGCTCACTCAATCTTGGCTGGCTTTAGGGATCAACCCGGCATTGTCCGGCTTCGCCTGCGCCCCGGCAAATGGTCGTTTCAAACGACAGGGGTTGCACGGGCTTCACATTGCGCGTTCATAATCGGGCCATGCGCAAGGAGAGTTCATGAATACGATGCCGCCGGTGGCTGACACCGACATGCGCCGCGCCACCCTGCTGCAGATCCTGCACTGGCTGGCGATAGGAAGGGTCCAGCCCCAGGCCCTGTCCGATGTTTACCAGAATGCGATCGAACGTCTGAATCCGCGGCTCAACGCCTTTGCGGACGTCAGCGTATCCCTTATCCAGGAGCAGTCGCTCGCCGCCGATCGGCGCCGGCGTGACGGCGTTATCGGCCGCCTCGACGGCATGCCCATCGCGATCAAGGACAACTTCGACGTGGCCGGCGTTCCGACACGTGCCGGAATGCGGCGTCGCAGCGTTGTGCCCGACGGAGACGCGCATGTTGTAGCGCGCCTGCGTGCCTCGGGTGCCGTCCTGCTGGGTAAGACCAACATGGATGAAGGGGCGCTCGGGCTCACCACCAACAATCCGTTCCATGGCGCGACGCACAATCCGCATCGCCTCGGCTACACCGCCGGTGGTTCGTCGGGCGGTGCGGCCGCCGCTGTCGCCTCCGGCATGGCTGTTGCGGCGATCGGCTCGGACACCCTGGGTTCGGTGCGCGTCCCGGCAAGTTACTGCGGCGTGTATGCGCTGAAGCCGACGCACGGCGAGATATCGGCCCGTGGCCTCGTGCCGGCGGCTCGCCGCCTGGATGCGGTAGGCCTGCTGGCGCGCGGTGTGGACGATCTCACCGTGCTCCTGCAGACGCTGGCCGGGTACGACGCCGACGACGCGCGCTCACGCCGCCGCCGCGTGGCGTTCTCGCCGCCGGACTGGGAGCCTGGCAACCTGCGCGCAGGCTTCCTGCCGGACCTCGCTGCCGTCGGCGTGGAGCGCGACGTGATCGATGTGTTCGAGGCTGCGCTGGGCAAGCTCACGGGCGAGTTGGGCGAACGCCGCACGGTCGATTTCTCCGACTGGGACTTCGCCCGCACCCGCCGCGCCGGGTTGTTGCTGATGGAAGCCGAGATGCTCAACACCTTTGCGGCGGAGTTGGCGGATGAGGCCTATCCAGTCTCGCCGGGTTTCCGGCACATGGTCGATTTCGCCGCGCGCAAGTCGGCCGCCGACTACGTCGCCGCCGATCGTGTGCTCGACGATGCGACGCTGAAGATGCGCCGGCTATTCGCCCAGGTGGACGTGCTGGTCATGCCGACCACCTCGCAGGGCGCCTTCCCGCTGGACGGGCCGGTCCCCGATTCACAGGCGGACCTGTGCAGTTTCGCCAGCCTCGCCGGATGTCCCGCGGTGAGCATCCCCATGGGCACGCTGCCCAACGGGATGCCGATCGGTATGCAACTGGTCGGAGCGCGTGGCTCCGACCTGAGGTTGTTGGAGCTGGCGGCAGTGTGTGCATCGTCGCTGGATGCCGAGCCGGTCTACCCGGTCGAACCGGCCTGAAAACATCGCCGATGAATCGGCTCCTACCAAGCAGGGCGAGGCAAGCCCGGTAGGAGCCGATTCATCGGCGATCCGCGCGCAAGCGCGGCCGGGTTATTTCGCCCCACCCGTCTCCAACGTCCACCCCACCACCTCGCGCGACACCTTATCCATCGCCCGTCCGAATGCCTCGACCACCTGCGGCACGTCCTTCCCATCCACCGGTTCGTGGACTTCGAAGCGACGGCCGCCAACGATCTGATGCTTGCGTGTTGCCGCCAGCACCGCGTCATAACGAATCACCACCTCCGGCTTGCCCGCGGCGTATTCGGTCTGGAAGGCGGCAAGGCTGCCACCGAGCTCGAAGTCCGCGCCGAGATTGCTTTCATCCGTGCTCAGCGCTGCGATCCGGCCGCTGTCACGAAATGCATCGGCCAGGCGATCGCGGAACAGGTTGGTCGAGGTGTCGCTCCACCGGGCACCCGCATACACGGTGAGCTGGTTCGATGCCGGCACGACGGCGATGCGCACATTGTCCAGCGAGCGCGGTGCGCTAGGCGCCGCAACGCGTAGTGCCCAGGCCACCGGTGTCGCCGAGGCGGGGCGTGCCCCGGGCGCGGCGGGCAGCGTGTAGATCTTCGGCGTCTCAGCCTTGGGCAGGATCGAGCACGCCGTCAGCAGCGCGAGGAGCAGCGGAGCGGCGAGGCGGGCACGGTTCATGGGGTGAACTCCTTAACTTTCTCGCGGCCGAACAGGTAGCCGCTGGGATTCTCGTCGAGGCGACGGGTGATCGAGCGCAGCGAGGTCAGCGTGTCGCGCAATTCGCGCAGCGCCGGGGCCAGTTCGCCCAGGCTGGCCGCGCCGCCGTTGATGGCGTCGCTGTTGTCGTTGAGCAGGCGATCCACCGATGCCATGGAATGTTCGAGCGACGCCATCGCGTGCTGCGCGCTCTCCAGCGTGGCCTTGCCCTGGCCTTCGATCAGGCCATTGGCGTTGTGCACCAGCTTCTGGCTTTCGGCTAGCGTGTCGTTGGCCTGCTTTGTCGCGGTGGCGAGCTGCTTGATCAGCGTGCGGATGTCTTCACGCTCGTCGGCAATCACGCCTGTGGTCTGGTCCAGGTGATCCAGCGTGCGTTCGATCCGATGCACATTCTCTTTCGAGAGCAGTTCGTTGGCGCGCGCGGCCGCCTGGCTGATATTGGTGATGAGGTCCTGGCCATTGGCCAGAAGCCTGGCGAACGGCGAGGGATCGGCGATGATCACCGGCACTTCGCCGTCATGCCCGACCAGCAGCGGGCTGCCGGGCGAGCCGCCCGACAACTGGATAATCGCCACGCCGGTCACACCGGTAAGTGCGAGCTTGGCGTGGGTGTCCTTGCGCAGCGGCGTATCACCGACCACGCGCACGCGGGCCAGTACGCGACGTGGATCTTCGGGGTCCAGTCGCAGTTGCATGACGTCACCCAGCCGGATGCCGTTGTACTGCACGGCACCGCCCTTCGACAGGCCGGTAACCGCTTCGTTGAAGACAATGTCGTAATAGTTCCACTCCTGGTCCGAGTGGGCCTTGGCCAACCAGACGCCGAAGCCGAGGCCGGCCAGGACGATGAGGACGGTGAACAGTCCGATCAGGATGTGATGCGCGCGCGTTTCCATGGTGTCAGTCCTTGCCTTTATGGGCGGCGAAGGTGGCCGCGCGACCGCGCGGTCCGTTGAAATAAGCCTGTACCCAGGGATCGTCGGTGCGGGCGACCTCGTCGATCGGCGCGGCAGCGAGCACGCGCTTCTGCGACAGCACGGCCACGCGATCGCAGGTGGAGTAAAGCGTATCGAGGTCGTGCGTCACCAGGAACACGGTGAGGTCCAGCGCATTGCGCAGGGTCACGATGAGGCTGTCGAATGCCGCGGCGCTGATCGGATCCAGGCCGGCGGTCGGTTCGTCGAGGAAAAGGATTTCCGGATCCAGGGCGAGCGCACGGGCGAGTGCAGCGCGTTTGATCATGCCGCCGGAGAGTTCCGACGGGTATTTGCGCCCGGCGTCCACGGGTAGGCCGGCCAGGGCGAGCTTTACGCCGGCCAGGCGCGTCGCATCCAGGCGAGGCAGGCCGGCATGCTCGATCAGCGGTAGCGCCACGTTCTCGGCCACGGTCAGCGATGAAAACAGTGCGCCGCTCTGGAACAGCACGCCGAACCGACGCTCCACCTGTGAACGACGTTCTTCTGGAAGTGACAGCAGGTTCTCTCCGAAGACGCGCACTTCGCCGGCGATCGGCCTCACCAGGCCGATGATCGTGCGCAACAGCACCGACTTGCCCGTGCCGGATCCGCCGACGATACCGATGATCTCGCCGCGATAGACGTCCAGGTCGAGGTCCTCGTGGACGGTCTGGGTGCCGAACCGGTTGATCAGTCCGCGCACCTCGATGACCGTTTCACGGGCCGGGGCGACCTGCGTCTGCGCGTTCACCAGCCCATCTCCATATAGAAGAGGGCAGCGAGGGCATCGAGGAGGATCACCACGAAGATCGACTGGACCACTGCCGACGTGGTGTGCTCGCCCACCGACTGCGCGCTGCCGGACACCTTGAAGCCTTCCATGCAGCCGATCACCCCGATCATAAAAGCGAATACGGGCGCCTTGGCGATACCGACCAGGAACTGGGTCAGCGACATGTCCGCCTGCAGCATCGACAGGAACATCGACGGCGACATCTTGAGCACCGCGAGGCAGACCACGCCACCGCCGACGATGCCGGCCATCATGGCGATGAAGGTAAGCAGCGGTAGCGATATCAAAAGGGCGAGTACGCGTGGCAGCACGAGCAGCTCGACCGGGTCGAGGCCGAGCGTGCGGATCGCGTCGATCTCCTCGCGCGCCTTCATCGAGCCGATCTGCGCGGTGAAGGCGCTGGCGGTACGGCCGGCGAGCAGGATGGCGGTGAGCAGCACGCCGAACTCGCGAAGGAAGGCGAAGCCGATCAGGTCGACGGTGAAAATGCTGGCGCCATAGCTGGCGAGCGCCGTCGAACCGAGGAAGGCCACCACTGCGCCGACCATGAAGGAGAGCAGGGCCAGGATCGGCACGGCGTCGAGGCCGGTCTGTTCGATGTGGGAGACCAGCGCGGTCACGCGCCAGTGCCTGGGGCGCAGCACCGTGCTGGCAAAACCCTGCAGGGTGATACCGATGAAGGCCAGCAGCTTTAACGTCTGTTTCCAGAACGAGCCCATGCCCCGGCCGATGCGCTCGAGCAGGACCACGAAACCGGCATCCCTCGGCTTCTTCACGCCTTTGCAATACGTGTCGATCGCGTCGCCGACGGTCTTCAGCAGGGCCCGCCGCGCCGGCGGCAGCGACTCATCCTGGGCCAGCGTCTGGGTGCGTCGGCTGCCCAGCATCTCGGCGATGACGAAGGCGCCGGACGTGTCCATGGCGCCGAGGGAGTGGATGTCCACGTGCACGTCATTGCCTACCGTGCCGGCCAGTTCGTTGGCCCGGGCCTGCAGTTCCATATAGTGGACGAGCGTCCAGTCCCCGCTCAGGGCAAGGCGTGCACCGCCCGCATCGCGGGTAAGGATGGCCGAGCCGGGAACGGATGGGAGCGTCATGGGCGAAGGCTAGCAGATGCCGATGCTGCGTTTGCGCTTGGCCTGACGGCCTCCGCAGCCCGATAATACGAGGCTGTTCCCGCCGACATTCCCCTGCAAGGTACGACGATGACCGACAAGACCGAACTCAACGCCTCCCACCGTGAACTCGGTGCCCGCATGGTCGACTTTGGCGGCTGGGATATGCCGATCGCCTATGGCTCGCAGATTGAGGAGCACCACGCGGTGCGCAAGGACGCCGGCATGTTCGACGTCTCCCACATGACCGTGGTCGACCTTACCGGCGAGCGCACCCGCGAGTTCCTCCGCAAGCTGGTCGCCAACAATGTCGACAAGCTCACCAAGTCGGGCAAGGCTCTCTACACCTGCATGCTCGACGAAACCGGCGGTGTGATCGACGACCTGATCGTCTACTTCCTCCGTGAGGATTTCTTCCGTCTGGTGGTCAACGCCGCCACGCGTGCGAAGGACCTGGCCTGGATCGAAAAGCAGGCCGCCGCCTTCGGCATCACCGTTCGCGAGCGTCCGGAGTTCGGCATGATTGCCGTACAGGGCCCCAACGCGCGCGAGAAGCTGATCGGCTTGCTGCCGGAGGATCTCCGCGAGAAGGCACGCAAGCTCGGCAAGTTCGCCGCGATCGAATGTGAAGGTCCGAACGGCATGCCGCTGTTCCTGGCCCGCACCGGCTACACGGGTGAGGACGGCTTCGAAGTGGTCGTGCCGAACACGCGCGTGGTCGAGCTGTGGAACTTGCTGCGTGAAGCGGGAGTCGCCCCGGCTGGCCTCGGCGCGCGTGACACGCTTCGCCTGGAAGCCGGCATGAATCTCTACGGCCAGGACATGGACGAGACCGTTACCCCCTGGGAGGCTTCGCTCGCCTGGACCATTTCCCTCGATGAAGGTCGCGACTTCATTGGTCGCGAGGCGCTCGAGAAGCAGAAGGCCGCCGGTGTACCACGTGTGATGGTTGGCCTGGTCATGGACGAGAAGGGCGTGCTCCGGCATGGCCAGAAAGTACTGTCCGCCAGCGGTGAAGGTGAAATCCTTTCCGGCGGTTTTTCTCCCACCCTCGGCAAGTCGGTTGCCTTCGCGCGGTTGCCCGCCGGTGAGCATGGCGATGTCCGTGTCGACATCCGTGGCCGCGAAGTGCCGGTGCGCGTGGTGAAGTTCCCGTTCGTCCGTGACGGCCAGCCGATGCCGGGCATCGTCGACGGTTGATCCGCGATACACATATATATATGTGTGTGTCGAAAGAAGGGGGCGGCCGAAGGGCCGCCCCCTTTTCGCTTCCAGGCGATGGTCTGCCTCAGTGGCCCTTCACTTCGTACGGTGTGAGGACCATGTGGGCCTCGCCGCGCGCACCGACCAGCGGCCGTTCGTCGGTGCCGTAGTTCCCGCCGCGTTCGATGACATAGAACGAATCGATGTACTTGACGGGGGGCTTGAACCACGAGGTCGGCATGGCCTTGATGATTTCACTTGCGATCTTCGATACGCCCGCGGCGATGAGGGCCGGTGGTGCCGTCGGCGAGATCAATACGGAGAGGTCACCCACGGCGCTGGTCACGGCTACGGCCAGGTCCTTGAAGTTCACATCCCCATCTTCCTCGAAGAACTGGACGTTGACGTAGTTCGTGCCGTAGTCGGTCCAGTTGACCAGGTCCATGCCCGGCGTATACCAGCGCTTGTCGTGATCCAGCCAGGGCATGTCCTTGGTGATGATCTGGGCCTTGCCGTCGGGACCCACGCCCGAAACGATGGCGAAGATGTCCGCGTCACCCTGGATGTTCGGCTCGTGGTCCTTGGTCAGATAGATGCGCTTGAGGATGGTCAGCTGCTCCGCCTTGGCGCCACTGGGGACGGCCGTGTTGCTGAGGGCGGTCACCGATGCGGGGGCGGTCCTGTCGCTTTGCACGCCTCGATCACGGAGTGTTTCATTCATCACCGCAATGCCCGCACGCATTGCCGCGCTGCTATCGGACTCGATAAGCAGCATGGGCACCGCCGGCACGGCCTCGAGGGCGAACCGATGTTCGGCACCCGCGGTATCGAAGGCCACGACCTGCTTCGCCCCCGATACCGGGTCGCGGCTCACCGTACCCGTCCAGAAATCCGCTGCTGCCGGGAGCGGGCTCGTCTCGGCGACGCCCTGGACACGTACGTCGATCAACGCGTCCAGGGCACCGGTCAACCCGCGCAGGTCGATCGCCTGACGTTCGAGGTTGCGGAGGTGGCTGACGGTCTCGGTGCTTGCCGGCGCATTCACGTCACGCAGGACGTCGGCGAGGGAGGCCTTGCCCTTGGTGAGGTGCTCGCGAAGGGCGGTGTCGAAGGCCGGGTCGGCCGCGAGAGTCGCGACGCCGCGGGCGAGTTCCTCGCGAGCGTCGCCGACCGTGACGATATCTTTCGCCATGAGGGATGTCGGTAGTGCCAACGTCAGGGATGCGCTGAGGAGGGTAGTCTTGAGGATCCGTTTCATGTGGAGCTCCTGATAAAGCGGGAGAAGGGTATTGCCGTCAAGGCGTGGGATGTGACCCAGCCTCAATTCGACGTTACCGATCCGTGTGAGAGCCGGATGTAGGGAATGGCCGAGCATCACGTCGGCGATGGCCTCGATCGACGCTTTCGCCGATCACACATCCCGGTACAATTGGAAAGCGCAACAACCCGCCCCCGGCCCCGAGACCACGAGGAACACCCCATGAGCGACAAAGAATTTATCGGCGACCTGAAATTCCAGAAGACCCATGAGTGGGTGCGCGTCGAGCAGGACGGCACGGTCACCGTCGGCATCTCCGACCATGCGCAGGCTGCGCTGGGCGATCTGGTCTTCGTCGAACTGCCGGAAATCGGTGCGAGTGTCCAGGCGGGCAGCGGTGTCGCCGTCGTCGAGTCGGTCAAAGCCGCCTCCGATATCTACGCGCCGGTCTCGGGTGAGGTCATCGCCGTGAACGACATCCTCGGCGACAAGCCGGAAACGATCAACGAAGACGCGTACGGCGACGGCTGGATCTTCAAGTTGAAGCTCGACGACAAGTCCGAACTCGACGGTTTGATGACTGCCGATGAGTACGCCGAGTTCGCCGAGAACGACGACCACTGATCCGGTTCGGCACGTTCAATCCTCATGCCGGTCGTCCTTGACCGGCATTTTTTTGCCCGGAACGACCCCTCGGCGAAATTTTTTTTTACCCTCAGTAGAACTCCGTTCATCCGCGAAATCGTCCCCGACAGGTCGTGTCGGACGGCGCCTCTTTTCTCACCGCGCGTCGTGTGTCGTCCGATCATTGTTCGCGGCGACGAACGAAAAAACATCTTTATTTAAGCTATTTGCTGAACCATTCCATTGCGCGAGTGCTTTTTATTTTGGATGTCCATTCCTTCCCGGACGTAACGGATAACCCCTCATCGTGCTCCCCGAGAGGTCGCCGCCGGAAGGTACATGTACCCGCAAGGTCTTCAATTCATAGCCAAAGTTTATTGACAGCGGATATGTTCAGGAATAGCTTTTGCGTCAATTGACGGGGAACCCGATATGGAATTAGGAAAATTCATCAGGCCGTACGTCGAACACGGCAACAAAGCGGGGGCGGTTCGCAAGATCACTGTCTCCATTCCGTTGCACGTACTCCGACTGCTTTCCGATGAACGTACTCGCCGCCAGGTGAACAATTTAAGGCACGCAACGAACAGCGATTTGCTGGTTGAAGCGTTCCTTCATGCTTTTACTGGGCAACCACTGCCAACTGATGAGGAGCTGAGACGAACCATGGCCACTGCCAAGAAATCCACTGCCAAGAAGTCCGCCGCCAAAAAGGCGTCGAAGAAGTCCACCGTGAAGAAGACCGCCGCGCGCAAGTCGCCGGCAAAGAAGGCCTCGACCCGTAAGGTCGCGGCGAAGAAGGCTGCGACCCGCAAGTCGCCGGCCAAGAAGGCTGCTGTCAAGAAGGTCGCCCGCAAGGCTGCCGTCAAGAAGGTAGCCGCCAAGAAGGCGGTCAAGAAGGCCGTCAAGAAGGCTTCCGTAAAGAAGACGGCGCGCAAGGCTGCACCGCGCAAGGCCGCCGCTCCGCGTAAGGCTGCTTCGAAGAAGGTTGCCGCTGCCAAGGTCGTTCGTGCGACCAAGGCTGCCAAGCCGGTCAAGGCACCGAAGGCCGCCAAGGCCGCCAAGTAATAAGCTCCACCTTCCAATAAGAAAGCTCGTTACGAATTATCTCCCCGCGGTGCCCAGCGCGGGGAGACACTTCGAAACCTTGACCCCGGCCTTGCCGGGGTTATTCATTTATAGGGCGCGGTTTCTTGCCCCCGGAAAACCTCCTAGACCGCCGCGCTGGATTCACGGGGCTATTACGGTTACCTTGTCGCCACATCGCGCTGCGGGGGACGGGGGGTTCTTCGCGTCAAGCCATCAGGGGGCGCGCGCTATGCGGAGTCCGCTTTCGACCGCCATGGATAATCGTCATCGCATTCCTTCGCGCCATTTCGCGCGCGGCGCCGTCAATCCCGTGACACTTACCGTCATCGCCATTGTTTTGGCGTTGGCTGTCGCGGCCTGGTTCCTCATCATCAAGCCCTATCGCGACGCGAACCCGGGCGTCACGCCAACGACCGCCGCGGCGACGAAACCGGGCGCCACGCGCGACACCCCGGCCAATGTCGATGCACTCAGCGTCGACCAGCTGCTGGCCGAGGCTCGCACGGCGATGAACGAGCAGCGTCTCGTCGCGCCCTCGGGAAACAATGCCTTCGAGTTCTATATGAAGGTGCTACAGAAGCAGCCAGGTAATCCCGTCGCCGCCGACGCACTGCGCGAGACATTCTCTTACGGCGCCGCCGCCACCGAGCAGACGATCAACCAGCGGGACTTCACCGAAGCCCAGCGCGAGATCGACCTCCTCGCCAAGGCCGATCCCGAGAACTACACGCTGACCATCCTGCGTTCCAAGCTCGACGCCCAGCGCAAGACGCTCGACCGCGAGCAGCAGCAGGCAGTCGATTCGCAGAAGGCGCAGCAGCTGGCACAACAGAACGCCGCCAACGCGGCCAAGTTGCAGGCCGAGCAGCAGGCTGCGGCCGCCGCCGAGGCGCAGCGTCAACAAGCCGCGCGTGAACAGGCCGCCCGTGTTGCGCAGCAACCCGCGGCAGCGGCAGCGCCCGCCGCAGCGGCACCGCGACCTGCCGCCCGTGCCGCGTCGGACGAGTCCATCAGTGAAGCCGTGCTGATCCGCCAGGTGAACCCGCGTTACCCGACAGCTGCCATGCGTGCGAACCAGGAAGGCTGGGTAGACGTCGAGATGACCGTGGGTGCCGACGGCACCGTGGGCAACGTCTCGGTAGTCGACGCACAGCCCAAGCACGTCTTCGATCGCTCGGCGATCGACGCGGTGAGCAAGTGGGAATTCAAGCCGGCCACCCGAAACGGCGAGGCGATGCCAGTCACCCTCCGCCGACGGTTGCAGTTCAACCTCGGCAGGTAAAAAAACGGCCCCGCAAGGGGCCGTTTTTTTACCTGGACCTGGGAGCCCGCTACATGTGGGAGCCGGCTATGCCGGCGATGGGATTGCCGAAATCTGGCTATCGCCGCTGAGGCGGCTCCCACATGGTGTGCGGTTGCTCAGGGCTTCTTCTTCTTTTTCGTCGACTTGGCCGGTGCCGCTTTCTTTGTAGCGGCCGCTTTTTTGGTCGTCGCCGCTTTCTTGGTGGATGCAGCGGCCGGGGCGGTGTGAGCCGAGCCTTCCACGCCGGCCCAGTCCACGTGGTTCAAGCCGAGGAGATCGTCGAAGACCATCGGCATCAGGCCAGCGGGAACCGGGCCAGCGCCGTTCCACATGGTGACCACACCCGCGTGATACTTGGGGAAGAAGCCGATCATCGTGCGATAGCCGGAGACGGCGCCCGCGTGGAAGATCAGGTCTTCGTTGGCGTACTTGAACACACGCCAGCCCAGCGCGTAGTGCGCGTCGGTGACGCGCGCGCGACGCCAGGGCAGGGAGTGCACCTCGGAGGGCGTGGCGACCTCGGGAGCGTGCAGCACGTCCAGCGAGGGCGTGGGCAGCACGTCGGGGCGACCACCCATCTGCGCCATCAGCCACTGCTCCATGTCGCGCAGGCTGGCGTTGACGCCGGCAGCGGGGGCGACACGGTAGTAGCTGTCGTTGGGTTCGTAGGGAATCCAGTTATGCGGGCCACCGCGGTGCGGCCGTGCCCAGCTCTTGCTCGCCTCGAGGGCGTCGCGGCCGTAGCTGGCGGTGGTCATGCCCAGTGGCGCGAAGATGCGGCGTTCCACCTGGCGAAAGAAATAATCGCCGGTGGTGGCGTAGATCACGTCACCGATCATGCTGAAGGCGACGTTCTGATAGCCGTAGCAGGCGCCCACCTTGCAGGACAGATCCACCTCGTCGAGCTTGCGCACGAGTTCCTCGTACGGCGCGTCGGCTTCGAGCATGTTGTCGTAGGTGTTGCGCGGCAGGCCGAGGCGCTGACCAAGGATGTCGCGGACCGTGGCCTGCTGTGCGGCCTGCATGTCCTTGAGCTTGAAGTAGGGGATGGTGTCGATCAGCTTGGTGTCCCAGCTGAGGAAGCCTTCACGCACGAGCACCGCGGTGACGCCGGTCGCAAACGCTTTCGACAACGAGGCCAGGCGGAAGACGGTTTCCGGTGTGGCAGGTTCTTTCGTTTTCGCGTTGGCGTAGCCGATGGCCCGCTCGTAGACGACCTTGTCGTCGACGATGACTGCCGTGACGAGGGCGGGCGCGGCGTCGCGTGCCTCTGCCGCGTCGAGCCAGCGCTTATAGTCCTCGACCGTTTGCTTGATGCGCTCGGGCGGCAGCTTGACGGATTCGGGGTCGGCATGAACCACCGGCGGCTTCTGCGGCGGTGGTGGTGCGGCCATGGCGAAGGGAGCGGCGACGGCGCAGGCGAAAGCGCAAGCGAGCAGGGAAGCGGAACGAAACGACATGCTTATCTCGCGGGTCGAGGCGTGGGGACACGCCGCGGGAAGGGGGACGTCAGCGCGCTGATCGTCATCTGGGTCATTGTCTTTTACTTATGGGCTGGGGACAACGCATTGCGGTTGCCGAATGTGAGCGCCGATTCATCGGCGATTCCAGGGTGAAGGAGCTCGCGGCGGTGCAGCATGGGCCGTGCTAGGCTTTCGCCAGCTCCCACCGGATCGAAGTCGGCCACCTGTGAATACACGTCGACCCGCCACCTTGGGGGAGGGCATGACCCTGGCCCTCTCGGTCATCGCCTTCTTCTTCGTGATGACCTCCTATTACGTCATCCGACCGGTCCGCGACCAGCTGACAGGCGCCGCCGGGTCGTCCTCGCTAGCCGAGTTCTACGCCATCGTGCTTGTGGTGATGCTGGCATTGACGCCCGTCTTCGGCTGGCTGGTCTCGCGTTTCCCGCGCAAGCGCGTACTCCTTGGCAGTTACCTGTTCTTCGCCGCCTGCCTGATCGGATTCATCCCCGCCTTCGCCGCCCAGGATCGCATCGGCGCCGTAGCGCTCGGCCGGGTGTTCTTTGTGTGGGTGAGCGTGTTCAACCTGTTCGTCGTGTCGCTCTTCTGGAGCTTCATGGCGGACATCTACCGCAGCGTGCAGGCACGGCTGATGTTTCCGTTCATCGCGTTCGGTGGCATGGCCGGTGCGCTTGCCGGGCCCCTGCTGACGTCCCTGCTCGTCGCGCGGATCGGCGTGCCGGCACTGCTGGTGGTGTCGGCGACGACGCTGTTGATCGCGCTGGGCCTGTTGCTGGCGCTTTCCACAGGAGGGACGGCCAACGACACCAGTGGCGGTGCCCCCGTAGGCGGATCGTTGCTGGATGGCGCCAAGGCCGCCTTCGCCCAACCCTTCCTGCGCTACATGGCCATCCTCATGCTGCTCAGCGATGGCATCGCCACGCTGGCCTACGCCCTGATGGCCGATTACACGAAGCTGCACTACCCCGATACGGCCGCGCGAACCGCGTTCTACGCGGACCTGGATCTTGCGATCAACGGCTTCGGTGCCCTGCTGCAGCTCACCATCACGCCGCTGATTCTCCGCGGGCTGGGTACCCTGTGGGCCATGGTGCTGCCCACGATGGTCAATTTCGTCCTGCTCGCCCTGCTGGGTTTCTACGGGCCTGCCGATATCGCCGTGTTCGGCTCGGCGGTGTCGCTGCTGACCATCGTTCAGATCGGTACGCGCGGCATGACCTACGGCATGACCAAGCCGGCCTCGGATTCGCTGTACACGCGCATGCCGCGCGATGCACGGTACAAGGGGAAGAACTTCATCGAGACCACGGTGTGGCGCTTTGGCGACCTGCTGGTCACGACGGGTCTCAACGCATTGCGCGGGCTGGGTATCGGTATCGCCGGGCTCGGGCTGATCAGCGCGGCGCTCTGTGGCGTGGCCACCCTCGTGGCCCGCCGTGCAGCGACGTCGCCCGACCTCCTGCCGGAGTCGGGCGCGAAGGATGCCTAGCTGGTGATGTAGCTCTCGAGCTGGTTGATCGTCTGCTTCTGCTCGGAGATCACCGCCTTGACCAGATCGCCGATGGAGATGACGCCGACAACGCGGTCGCCGTCACGCACCGGCAGATGGCGCAGGCGGCTGTCCGTGCACAAGCGCATGCACTCGTCCACCGTGGCGCCGGTCGATACCGTGATGACGGTCTGGGTCATGATGTCGGCCACCGGGGTGTCGCGTGACGATCTGTCCTTCAGGATGACCTTCCGGGCGTAGTCGCGTTCGGAAATGATCCCGACCAGTTCACTGCCCTTGAGGACGACCAGCGCGCCGACGTTCTTCTCGGCCATCTGGCGGATGGCCTCGTAGACCGGCGCGTCGGGCGCCACCGCGTAGACTTCCTTGCCCTTGGATTCAAGGAGATGCTTGACCTGCTGCATGCTCGACTCTCCGGGTGGAGGCGGCGCGTCGCCGCGATAACGCAGTGTAGCGCCGCTTGCGGTCGCAGGGGGTCATGCTCAGGTGAAGGGTGGCTCGCCTCCGTGGCGGGATTCCACGTAGTAGAGCGGTCGGCGTTTGCTTTCGGCGTAGGTTCGGCCCACGTATTCGCCGATGACGCCCAGGGCGAGAAGCTGGATCCCACCGAGAAACAGGATCACGACCATCAGCGTGGGGTAGCCGCGCACCGGATCGCCAAAGAGCAGTACCTTGAGCAGCACCCATAGGCCGTAGACGAAGGCGAGGACCGCGGCCGAGAGGCCCACCCACGTGGCAACGCGCAAGGGTGCGGCCGAAAACGAGGTGATCCCTTCGATAGCCAGATTGCCCAGGCGCCAGTAGTTCCATTTGGTGACGCCGGCATAGCGGGCATCGCGGTGGTAGATCACGGAGGTTTGCCGGTAGCCGATCCAGGCGAACAGGCCCTTCATGAATCGCTGCCGTTCGCGCAGGCCTCCCAGCGCGGTCACGGCGCGGCGTGAAAGCAGGCGGAAATCACCCGTGTCGCGCGGCAGCGGCGTGTCGGAGAGGCGCTCCATGACACGGTAGAACGCGGCGGAGGTGAACTTCTTGAAGCGTGTTTCGCCATCGCGCTCGCCGCGCGTCGCATAGACCACGTCGAAGCCCTCGCGCCAGCGGGCGACGAGGTCGGGAATGAGTTCGGGAGGATCCTGGAGGTCGGCGTCGATGACCACTACGGCGTCGGCGTCGGCAGCGTCCAGGCCTGCCGTCATGGCAGCTTCCTTGCCGAAGTTGCGTGACAGGCGCAACGCCGTGGCGCGCCCGTCAACGCCGGCGATCGCACCCAGCTTCTGCCAGGTGTCGTCGCTGCTTCCGTCATCGACGTAGATCACGCGAACCGTGGCGTCGATCCGGTCAAGCACGGCGCCGAGCCGCGCGTGGAACGTGTCGATCACGTCACTTTCGTTGTAGGCGGGAACCACGATGGCCAGTGAGAACGTCATGAAAGTCCTTCAGCGAACGCGGCCGGCGACGGGCGCGGGCCGGGTGAGATAGGCGGGGCCACCGAGCTGTCCCATCTGCTGCGCGATCCATGCCGTGCGCTTCTGCACGTAAGCACTGGGCGCGTCGACCCGAAAGCGGCGTGGGTTTGGCAGGACGGCTGCCAGGCGCGCGGCCTGGATCACGCCCAGGCGATCGGGCGGCGTGCGATAGAACGCGTCGCTGGCCGCGCCGACGCCGTAGATGCCATTACCGAGCTCCACGATGTTCATGTAGACCTCGAGAATCCGGCGCTTCGGCCAGGTCGCCTCGATCAGCACGGTGAAATACGCTTCCAGGCCCTTACGGACAAAGCTGCGGCCGTTCCACAGGAACAGGTTCTTCGCTACCTGCTGGCTGATGGTACTGGCGCCGCGCAGGCGTTTGCCTTCGTCCGAGGCATCGATCGCATCCTGGATCGCGTCGATGTCGAAGCCGTGGTGGAACGGGAATTTCTGGTCCTCACCAGCGACCATCGCCAGGCCTACCTGGGGCGATACGGCATCCGACGACACCCAGCGATGGCGAAACGTAAAGTCGGGCTCGCGAGTGACGAAGGCCTCGACGCGTCGCTCCATCATCATGGCGCTGGTCCACGGCGGCACGAAACGCAGGACGAGCACGACCAGCCACGACAGGGCGAACCAGGCGAGGATAACCAGGCCGACGAAGCGGGCAATACGAACGGGCAGCGAGCGGGGCGTCGGGCTCATGGCAGCGCTGTGGCAAAGGATGGCGCAGTATAGGGGGCCCGCGCGTGCCGGGCTTGTCGGCGTGGCGGGATGGCCCCATCTTTCGTCGGATCACCAGGAGGCCACCGTGACCGATTCGATCGTCGAAACCCTGTCATCCGAAGACGTGCTGCACCGCTTCATGCTCGAGAAAGCGGGCGTGCGTGGCGTGCTCGTGCGCCTCGGCGCCAGCTGGCGCGAAATCGCTTCACGGGGTGACTATCCCGCGGATATTCGCAACACGCTGGGCGAAGCCGCGGCGGCGAGTGCGCTGCTTACCGGCAACATCAAGTTCGACGGATCGCTGTCGCTGGAGTTCAAGAGCGAGGGCGCGCTGCGCCTGCTGTTCGCCGAGTGCACCGATCAGGGGCATCTGCGCGGTCTGGCGCGCTACGACGCCGACGCCATGCCCCAGGCCTTGCACCTGAATGAGCTCCCGAACGCCTTGCTCGCCATCACCATCGGCCAGGTGGACCGCGGTCGCTACCAGGGCGTAGTGGACCTGGACGAACCGTCGATCGCGAAGGCACTGGAGAATTATTTCGAGCGCTCCGAACAGCTACCGGCCCGGATCCTGCTGGCAGCGAACGCCGAGCATGCGGTCGGGCTGATGCTCCAGCCGATCGCCGGCGAAGGCGGTCACAGCGCGGCCGAGGACGACGACGACGCGTGGGCGCGCGTCGGCATGCTCACCGACACCCTGAGCAGCTCGGAGATGCTGTCGATCCTGCCCGAAGAACTGCTCTATCGGCTGTATCACGAGGAGACCGTGAGCGTTTACGAAGCAAAGGGTCTCGCCTTCGGCTGCACCTGCTCGCAGGAGCGCGTGGAAGGCATGCTGCGCGCTCTGGGCCGGACCGAGGTCGAGGCCACACTGGAGGATCGCGACGGCGAAATCGAAGTGGTCTGCGAGTTCTGCGCCACGCGCTACGTGTTCGATCGCGTCGACGCCGAACGCCTGCTCACGCAGGTGGAAACCCCGCCGTCGCCCTCGACCCTGCAGTAAAAGCGCTGCTCTGTGTAGGAGCCGATTCATCGGCGAAAAGCCAACGGAGCGGTGATGCTGCAAGGCCCATCGCCGATGAATCGGCTCCTACAACAGCTCGCCCGTTTTACGCGTCGAGGGAAAGCGGCGCGGCGAGCCACTTGCTCGCCGGCTGGGGCTGGGCAAACAGGAAGCCCTGGCCGAAGCGGCAGCCGATGCGGCGCAAGGCGCGCATCTGCGACTCGGTTTCGATGCCTTCGGCGATGACCTGCATGCGCAGCGAATTGGCCAGCGCCTGGATCGCCCGGACCACCGCCGTGCTGTGCGCGTCGGTGTCAGTGTCTTCGGAGGGCAGTTCGATCACGAACGAGCGGTCGATCTTGAGCGTCTCGATCGGATACTGGTGAAGGTAGCTCAGCGACGAGTAGCCGGTGCCGAAATCGTCCAGCGCGATGCCTACGCCATGGTCGCGCAGGTTTTCCAGGATGCGCTTGACCTGTGCCGGGTTCTCCAGCAGGGCCCGCTCGGTCACTTCCACGCGCACGCAGCGTGCCGGTACACCATGTTCGGCGAACAGGTCGAGCAGGCGCTGGTCCAGATCGGGCGAGCGGAAGTGGCTACCCGACACGTTGATGCTGACGAAGCCTTCGTCGCGCGTCAGGGCACGCACCTGGCGCGCTACCTGTTCGAAGATCTGCCAGTCGATGGCCTCCGAGCAGCCGGTGTCCTCGGCCACGGAGAGGAAATCCCCCGGCGGCAGCAGGCCACGCTCCGGATGGCGCCAGCGCAGCAGGGCCTCGTAGCCCACCACCCGGCTATCTTCGAGGTCCACGATGGGCTGGTAGAAAGGCACGAATTCGTTACGCGTGAGCGCGCGGCGCAGATCGCCCTCGAGCTCAAGCAGGGACAGGGCTTCGCGACGCAGGCGATCGTCGAACACGGCGGCACGATGGCGACCTTCGTCCTTCGCCCGGTACATGGCCGAATCGGCGTCGCGCAGCAGTTCCTCGGGGCGCGTGTATTCGGGCGTCGGCAGCGCGATGCCGATCGACGCGGAGGTGAAGATCTCCTTCGCCCCCAACCGGAACGGCGTCTGCAGCTGCGCGATGATGCGCTCGGCGATGTGCGTGGCGGCCTGCGGGTCGGTAATGCCTTCGACGAGCACGGCGAATTCGTCTCCGCCCAGGCGTGCGACGACATCGCGGGTCTTCAGGCAGGCACGCACACGGCCGCCGACCTGGAAGAGCAGGTCGTCGCCCACGAGATGACCTACCGAATCGTTGATGACCTTGAAGCGGTCGAGGTCGATGAAGAGCACGGCGAACAGATCCGCGGGATTCTCGCGGTAGTGATTCAGCGCCTGCTCGAGACGCTGCAACAGCAGCGTGCGGTTGGGCAGGCCGGTGAGCGAATCGTGCAGGGTTTCGTACTTGAGCCGCCGCTCGACACGCTCGCGTTCGGCGATCTGCTCGCGCAGGTCGCGGTTGGCCAGGGCCAGCGCGCGCGTGCGTTCCGTCACCCGGCGTTCGAGGCTGGCGTACGCCTGCTTGAGCGATTCGGTGGTGTATTTTCGTTGCAGCGCGTTGGCGATATGGTAGCTGACGAAGGTCAGCAGTTCCTGGTCGCGCGCGCTGTAGGTGTGCTCGGGCGAGTAGCTCTGTACCGCGAGCACGCCCATCGATTTCTCGTTCCAGATGAGCGGCACGCCAAGCCAGTGCAGCGAGCGTGCGCCGCTGGTGGAAAGCACCTGGTCGCGATTGAGCCGGTCGATCTCGTCGCGGTCCGCGAGCAAGGCCTTGCCGTTGCGCAGGACGAATTCGGTCAGCCCGCGGCCGAGTTCGCGCGGTTCCCGCGAACCGTCCAGTTCGTCGACAGAATACGGGAAGGTGAGCTTGTTCTGGTCTTCGGAAAGCAGCGCGATGTAGAAGTTGCGCGCATACAGCAGGCCACCGATCACGCGATGCACGGCAGCGTAGAAGTTCTCGATGCTGTCCGAGGTGTTGGCCAGCTCGGCAATGCGGAACAGCGCGGCCTGGAGGCGCTCGCCGCGCTGGCGCTGCAGTACCTGCTGGCGCAATACGCGATTGGCCTCGCGCAGTGCCGCGGTGCGCGTGGTTACCCGGCGCTCCAGTTCTTCATGCGCCTGGCGGCGCTCCAGCGCCGTCTGCACGTGCTGGGCAACATAGGTCAGCAGCTCGCGGTCGTTCTGCGTATAGCGCGTATCGTCGCGATAGCTCTGCACGACCAGCGCGCCGACCACGTCGTCACCGCGCTTCATCGGCACGCCGAGCCAGTCGTCGCTGGGCGGTCCGATCGGCGCGCGCGGGCCGGGCAGGTTTTTTTCCAGCTCGGTGCTCGCCCCCATCAACGACTTGCCGCCCTGCAGGACATGCCAGGTCAGCGAGTTCTCGATGGCATCGATCGGGCGAATGCCTTCGGGATCCGGAATGTCCGGATCCAGCGAATCGACGAAGTAGGGAAAACGCACCGTGCGGTTCTGCGCATCGAACAGGACGATGAAGAAGTTCTCGGCATACATGAGGCTGCCCACGATGCCGTGGAGCGCGCTCATCATGTCCTTCATGTTGTGCTCGGCGCCGGCCTGCTCGGCAATGGCATAGAGCGCACGCTGCAGTCGTTCAGCCAGCGCCAGGCGGGAGATCGCCTCGTAAAGGTTGGCGGTTTCGGCCAGCTGCCTGAGGCGGACCGAGGCGAGCCGACCGAGCCAGTCGATCAGTTCTGCCGAATCGGCGGCCCCGGCCTCGTCGGTGTGCAGTTCGAGCACGCGCTCGGTCTGCGGGTCGACGCCCAGCTCGAGCACCGTGTGGCCGGTCGACCGGGCCTCGTCGGCGCCACGCCAGGTTACGCGGGCCCCCGGGATCAGGTGACGGGCGAAGGCCTCGCCCTCGCTACGGACCACGTCAGCCTCGGCCGCCCGCAGCAACCGCTCGACAGCCTCGTACAACGGCGTGCTTTCACCGTGGCCGGGCGCCTTCAAGGAGGGGCTTTGGGTAGGAGCGATAGTCATCGCCTGGCGAGGGTTCCGGTCTTGGTCGGGTCAGTCTATATGCGTTAAGCCGGGCGCGCGATGGGCGCGGAACCCCGGTCTCAGGGACCTTGCGCCAGCGCGCGACGATTCCCCCTGATGGTCATAAACGGCAGCCATCGGGTTTCCTGAAGGCCGCCCCACGGGGTGTTAGTAAAACGTAAAACGAGATACACTGACGCCGTTCCCGCGAGGCTGAAGCGGGACCTCGGGGATTTCAGCCACCTGCCGATAAGATGAACATGCGCAGATCCATTCTCACCTTGCTACTGCTGATGCCGCTCGCCGCGGCAGGGCAGGTCGCGCCGGTGGGTTCGGACGCCACGGCAATCCGGCTGCTGGGCCAGCAACCCGACGCCTACGCTGAAAACGCACAGGGCTCGGTGCCGCTCTGGCGTGCTCCCGACGGTCGCATGCTCGCCCTCAAGTCGGATGATCGTACCGATGCCACCCAGCCGTTTGCGCTGCATGCAGTGGATGCCGGCCCGTTCCTTTCCACCGGCCTGCAATATGACCTCGGTCCGCGTGTGCAGGCGCACGCCAACATTACCGGCCAGGGTTGGATCAATTCCGTGGAATCCTGTGGTGCGTCCGCCACGCCCCACGGCGATCTGTGCAACTCCCCGGGTGCACCGCCGCGCATCGTGGGTAGTGAAGTGGGCGCCACGTATCGTGGTACCGGTTATAGCGTCGGTCTCGGGCTCGGCTCCAGCCGCCCCACCGGCACGGGTGCCGCCCTGCCTCGCGTGCTTCCCGGCCTGGCTACCGCTTCCGGCCTGCCGATCACGGCCTTGTCGTCAAGCACCGAATTCAATGCGCACGGCAGGGTCGACCTGGGCGCGCGCAGCGGCATCGATCTCGGTGCCAGCATCGGCCGCATCCGTCTCACGCCCGGCAATCTGCTGGGTATCGGCTCGGTCGACCAGAAGGCGTTGAGCTTCGGCGTCGATCGCGGCCCGCTGTCCGGCCTGATCACCGGCCGCACGATGCAGCCCGAAGCGACAGCCATCAATCAGATCAATGGCGACCGTCGCTGGAGCGCCATCGATCTTGGTGTCACCTGGCGCCTGCCTTGGCGCGGCGAGCTGTCCGTCGGCGCCCAGAACGTCTGGTCGTCCGGCAACGCGCCCAATAGCCCCGCAGGCCCCGAGCCCGACCAGTCACGCACTCCTTACGTCCAGTACCACCAGGACCTATAAAAAAAGCCGCCCTCGAGGCGGCTTTTTTGTGTGGTGGAGCTTTGTGTGTGGAGCTTTGTGTGGGAGCCGATTCATCGGCGATTGGCGTTCCGGCGTCCTCGCTCCGTTGGCCTTTCGCCGCTGAAGCGGCTCCTACAGTTGAGCTTGGCGACTCTGGCCCTTGAGCTTGGCGACCCTGGCCGTTGAACTTAGCGACCCTGGCCGCGCAGTTTCACATCGCCGCTGAAGGACTCGACGTGGATCTGGGCGCTGCCGCTGCCGATGGTGGTCTTCAGCTCTTTGCCGGGGCCGTCCTCACCGCTGGACGGACTGCCGAAATCGCTGCGGATGCTGCCGCTGAAGGTCGAGGCTTCCACCTTGGCGGAGACATCGGACGGAAGCTGGAGCTGGACGTCGCCACTCATCGAGTCGACGTCGATCTTGCCGTCACGCGACGGGCCGCCGGTGATCTGCGTGTCGCCCGAGACCGTGCTGAAGTTGGCCTGCTTCCAGGGACCGCCGCCAATCGTCATGCGGCCGGACACGGTCTGCGCTTCGATCCGCTCGGTCACGCTCGGCGCGGTGATATCGCCTGAGACTGTCTGCAGGTCGGCCTTGACCGCGCTGCCGGCAAGATCGATCGTGCCGCTGACGGTCTGCATGTTGATGTCGGGCGAGCGCAGGTTGCCGCGGATACGGCCGCTGACCGAGTTGATCTCGACCTTACCGCCGTCGAGGCCGTCGATACTCACCGGCGCGCTGACCACGTTGATCTCCACGGAAACAGCCTTGGGCACACGCACGTTGAGCACGGTGGGCTGCATGCGGGTGTCGCTGCCCCAGCTGAGCCAGGTGTGTTCCTTGGCGTCGCTGTCGACGTGGATTTCCACGTTGCTTTCGCTGCCTTCGATCTCCAGCGGGCGGGCGCCGTCGCCCAGCGTGCCGGAGACCTGGATCTGGTTCTTGTCCCAGGCGGTCACGGTGACCTCGCCCTTGACGTTGTCGATACTGACCTTCGCATTGGGCCGGATGTCTTTCGACAGGTTGATCGGGGTCGAGGCGAGTGCCTGCCCGATCGAGAGCGCCAGCAGCAGGGGAGTGACATAGAGCGTTTTCATGAGGAGAGTCCTGGCTGTTCGCATGGTTAGCCGGCTTGCTTTTCGAGGTTACGCAGACGGTCGCGCTGGCGCTCGGTCTTCAGCAGCAGACGCTGCAGGGCGGCCGAATCGGGGGAGTCCTGCATGGCCTGGGTCAGCTCCATGCGCGCGGCGTCGAGTTCCACCGCGGCTCCGGAGAGACGCGGGTCGGTGGGTTTCCAGTGGGTCTCACTGGCGAGGCCGTCGCTGCCGGTGGGCGCGACGAGATGAAGACCGATGCTGCCACTGAGTATCGCTACGCCAGCGATGGCGGCGGCCATCAGCCAGGGCTGCGCACGTCGGCGGCGCGGGACCGCGGCAGCGGGCGCGTCGTCGAGACGGGCTTCGATGCCGGCCCATAGGTCGCGACGAGGCGCGACCGGCCGGTTGAGGGAGCGCATCTGGCGCAGGTATTCGAGTTCGTTCATGGCTTATCTCCCAGTGCGCGGCGGAGCAGTCCGCGCGCACGGTGTAACTGCGCTTTCGAGGAACCGACCGCCATCCCGAGTTCAATGGCGATCTCCTCGTGTTTCCAACCTTCCACGTCATACAGGACCAGGACGGCACGGGCCCGCGGCGGCAATGCCGCGATGGCCTTCTCCAGTTCGTCGCGCTCCACGGCGCGGACGGGATTATCGAGGTCGGCGATGTCCGGTAGATGTTCATCGTCGACGATGCTGACGGGGTCGGCGTTGCGGGCGCGAATGGACATGAGTGCCACATTCACCGCTAACCGGTACACCCAGGTGCCGAATGCGCTCTCGAAGCGGAAGCCGTCGAGCTTCTGCCAGGCGCGGATGAAGGCTTCCTGGGTCAGGTCTTCCGCGCGGGCGTGGTCGAAGGCGGCCAGGCGGAGAATGGCGCCATAGACCCGGTCCGAATGCTTGCGGTAGAGCTGCTCGAACGCCTTCCGGTCGCCGCCGACGGCAGCGCGCACCACATCGTCATCGGACGTGGCAACAGGCAGCTCAGGCTGCATGAAGGAAGTGGCGGCGAGGCATAGTGCATTCATCTTGCCAGCTTGGATGCCGGCAAGGGGAGAAGCGTTTAAGGGCGCGGACATGTAGGAGCCGATTCATCGGCGATCCCGCGGTAGCGGGGCAGGGCTTCGCAAGCACCCAATCGCCGATGAATCGGCTCTACAGGAGGAGCCGATCTCCGATCAGGCGACGTTGGCCGCCCGGCTTTCCACGGCCGCTTCCAGGGCCTTGCTGACGCGGAGGCGCTCGGCCTTCAGGCGCTCGGGCATACGCGCGCCGAAGCCCTCGAGGTACAGGCCGATGGCATTGAGTTCCTCGGTCCAGCCTTCCACGTCGATGTGAAGCAGTTCGTCGAGGGCGCCCGGCTTGAGCGAAAGCCCGTCGGCGTTGAACTCAGCCTTGGCGGGAACCACGCCGATCGGGGTTTCGACGCCTTCCGCCTTGCCGGCCACGCGCTGGATCATCCAGTCGAGCACCCGGAGGTTCTCGCCATAGCCGGGCCACATGAAGCGGCCGTCGGCATCCTTGCGGAACCAGTTCACATGGAAGATTCGCGGGAGCTTCGCGCCGGGCTTGTCGAAGGATAGCCAGTGGGCGAAGTAGTCGGCGAAGTTGTAGCCGCAGAACGGCTTCATCGCCATGGAATCGCGGCGAAGCACGCCGACCGCACCGGTCGCGGCGGCCGTGGTTTCCGAACCCATCGCCGCACCGACGAGCACGCCGTGGGCCCAGTCCTTCGCCTCGAACACCAGCGGTACCAGTGACGGGCGACGACCGCCGAAGACAATGGCGGAGATCGGTACGCCCGCGGCTTCCTCGGACTCCGGCGCCCAGCTTGGGCACTGCTTCGCGCTGACCGTGAAGCGGGAGTTTGGGTGAGCGGCGGGACCGTTGGCCGCGTCGTAGGGACGACCCTGCCAGTCGGTCACCGGTTCGCCTTCACCCAGGCCTTCCCACCACGGACGCCCGTCCGCGGTGACGGCGACGTTGGTGAAGATCGCGTCCCGGCCCAGGGTGGCCAGGGCCGTCGGGTTGGTGTTCGCACCCGTACCCGGGGCGACGCCGAAGTAGCCGGCTTCCGGGTTGATGGCCCAGAGGCGGCCGTCTTCGCCGGGTGTCATCCAGCAGATGTCGTCGCCGACGGTCCAGACCTTCCAGCCCGCCTTGAGGTAGCCCTCGGTCGGAATGAGCATGGCCAGGTTGGTCTTGCCGCAGGCCGAGGGGAACGCCGCGGCGATGTAGTGCTTCTCGCCCTGCGGATTCTCGATACCGACGATCAGCATGTGCTCGGCCAGCCATCCTTCGCGACGGGCCTGGTGGCTGGCGATGCGCAGCGCGTGGCACTTCTTCCCGAGCAGGGCGTTGCCGCCGTATCCGGAGCCGATCGACTTGATCGACAGCTCTTCAGGGAAATGCATGATGAAGCGACGCTCCGGGTCCAGATCGCCCGTGGAGTGCAGGCCTTTCACGAACTGGCCTTCGCGCTCGATGCGCGCCAGGGCAGGGCTACCCATGCGGGTCATGATGCGCATGTTGGCGACCACGTAGGGGCTGTCGGTGATCTCGACGCCACAACGCGACAGCGGTGAATCGATCGGGCCCATGCAGTAAGGAATGACGTACATGGTGCGGCCGCGCATGGCGCCCGCGAACAGGGCGTCGATCTTGGCGTGCGCCTCGGCCGGCGCCATCCAGTGATTGTTCGGGCCGGCGTCTTCTTCCTCCGGCGTGCAGACGAAGGTCAGGTGCTCGACGCGAGCGACGTCCGACGGATTCGAGCGATGCAGGTAACTGCGGGGATTGGTCTCCTCGTTGAGCGGGAGGAGATCGCCACTGGCGAGCATCGTTTGGACGAGTTCCGCGTATTCCGCGTCCGAGCCGTCACACCAGCGAACGGAGGTGGGCTCCGTCAGTCGGGCGACATCGTCAACCCATCGATTCAATGTTTCCAGGGAACTTCCGTACGAACGCATCCGTTGTGGTCTCCAGTTAAACGCTGTGGAGACAGTAGTTTGCGAGCGTTGGTATTGGCAAGGCACGGCGCAACAAAATGCGCCGGGCCGTTCAGCTCACACGGCGGGTTTGGCCGGCGTCAGCGTAAAGATCACGTGTTCGACATAAGCATCGAACTCGTCGTGGCTAAGGCGCGGCAGGCCGAGGGTGAAGTTCAATTGCAGGAAGCCCACGTAGGCTGCATATGTAAGGCGAGCGCGATGCAGGGCGACCACGGGTTCGAGGCCGGCTTCCTGGTACATCGTGGTGAGGAACTCGATACGCCGTTGCGACACGCGCGCCATCACCGGCACGACCTGCGGGTGGTCGAGGGCCTTGAGCAGCGCGGCATAGACGCGATGCGCCTGCAGTTCGTGGGCGACGCGACGGAATAGCTCCGGCAGGCGCTTGCGGGGGTCGGCGATGCGCTCGATCTCGCCGAGGACTTCGCGTTCACCGTATTCTTCCCAGCGCTCCAGCGAGGCCTGAAGCAGGGCTTCGCGCGTACGGAAGTGCCAGTAAAAGCTGCCTTTGGTGACGCCCAGGCGGCGGGCAAGCGCCTCCACGGCAAGGGCGCCGACGCCTTGTTCGGCGATAAGGGCTAGTGCGCCGTCTTCCCAGTCTTCTGCGGAGAGGCGGACTCGTTCGTTCTTGGCACCGTCGGTCATCGACGCATGGTAGCCGAGACGCCGCCGTTTGCAATCCGGCAACCGTCTGGCCTGCTGCATAAGACCTTGACTTGGTTGCCATTGCGTGTCCGTACGCTGCCGTATTGACGCACCCGGTCCGGGGCTACATACTCGGCCGTATGGTCGTCCATTCCACCCCGCTGTCATCCTCCACCTCGAGCCTGGTCTCGATGGACGGTCTCGCTCTCGCCACGCAGCACTGGGCGGGCGAACGCTCGCCGTCGCTGGTCTTCGCGCATGGCTTCGGTCAGACGCGGCACGCCTGGAACGGCGCCGCACGGACGCTGGCCGAGCAGGGCTTCGATGCCACCACCTTCGATGCCCGCGGCCACGGCGAAAGCGAACGCGTGCCACGCGGCGAGTACCACATGGAGCAGTTCGTCCACGATCTGCTCGCGGTATCCGCCGAAGCGGTGTCGCCCGACGGCCAGCCTCCGGTATTGGTCGGCGCCTCGATGGGCGGGCTGCTGGGACTGATGGCCGCCGGTGAGGCGGAAGTGGGTCGGCCGCCGTTCTCGGCGCTGATCCTGGTCGACATCACCCCGCGCTGGGAAACGGCGGGCGTCGAACGTATTCTCGGTTTCATGCGCGCGCACCCGGATGGTTTCGCGAGTTATGAGGAGGCGGCTTCGGCGATCGAGGCGTACCTGCCGCATCGCCGTGAGCGCAAATCCGAAGCACAACTCAAGCCCCTGCTGCGCCAGGACGAGCAGGGTCGCCTGCGTTGGCATTGGGATCCTGCGCTGCTCGACGGCCTGGTGCAGGAGAGCGAGCGTTACCAGCCGCGCCTGGTCGCCGCCGCCGCGCGCGTCCAGGTGCCCGTGCTGCTCCTTTCCGGCAGCCGCAGCGACGTCGTCTCCAGCCAGACCGTCGACGAATTCCTCCGTCTCGTGCCGCATGCTCGCCACGTCTCGCTCGCCGATGCCACGCACATGGTGGCCGGTGACGCGAACGACGCGTTTACGCGCGAGATCGCCAAGTTCATGCAATCGCTCTGATCCAACCGCTCTAACCGACTTACGACGAGGTAACACCGATGTCTGCAATCCTGGTTGTACTGGCGGCACTGATTGCCTCCGGTGCCTGTGCCTACCACCGCACGTCGCTCCGCACGTGGGCCATCGCGACCGCGGTGACAACCGTCGTCGTCGGCTTGCTCGCGCGCGCGCCGGTGACCACGGTCATCGTGCTGATCCTGCTGGCGCTGGTCGCCGCGCCGTTGCTGATGGTGGACTTCCGCCGGAAGAAGATCAGCGCACCGCTGCTGTCGATCTTCGCCAAGGTGACGCCCAAACTGTCCGAAACCGAGCAGACCGCCCTCGAGGCCGGTACGGTTGGTTTTGAAGGCCAGCTGTTCTCGGGCAAGCCGGACTGGTCGGAGCTGCTGCGCCAGCCGAAGCCGGAGCTCTCGGTGGAAGAGCAGGCCTTCCTCGACGGACCCGTCGAAGAACTCTGCGGCATGATCGACGACTGGCAGATCACCCACGAGCTGGCCGACCTGCCCCCGAACGTCTGGGAGTTCATCAAGAAGAACAAGTTCTTCGGCATGATCATTCCGAAGACCTACGGTGGCCTCGGCTTCTCGGCGCTGGCTCACTCCGCCGTGCTGCAGAAGCTCTCGAGCATGTCGCAGACGGTCGCCTCCACCGTCGCCGTGCCGAACTCGCTCGGGCCGGGCGAACTCCTCATGCACTACGGCAGCGACGAGCAGAAGAACCACTTCCTGCCGCGCTTGGCCGATGGCCGTGAAATCCCGTGCTTCGCGCTGACCGGCCCCTACGCCGGTTCGGACGCCACCTCGATTCCCGATTTCGGCATCGTCACCAAGGGCATGTGGAACGGCGAAGAAACCGTCGGTATCCGCCTGACCTTCGACAAGCGCTACATCACCCTGGCGCCGGTTGCGACCATCGTCGGTCTCGCGTTCCGCATGTACGACCCGGACAAACTGCTGGGTGAGAAGGAAGACCTCGGCATCACTCTGGCGCTGCTGCCGCGCGAAACCCCGGGGATGGAAATCGGTCGTCGTCACTTCCCGCTGAACACCCCGTTCCAGAACGGCCCGGTGCACGCGAAGGACATGTTCGTTCCGCTGTCCGTGCTGATCGGTGGCCCGCACATGGCTGGCCAGGGCTGGCGCATGCTGGTCGAGTGCCTCTCGGTCGGACGCGCCATCTCGCTGCCGTCCAACGCCACGGGTGCGTCACGCATGGCGGTCTCGGCCACCGGTTCGTACGCTCGCATGCGCAAGCAGTTCGGTCTGGCCATCGGTCGTTTCGAGGGCGTGGAAGAAGCACTGGCCCGCATCGGCGGCCTGACCTACGCCATGCAGGCGCTGTCGCGTGCCACCGCCGCCGCGGTGGATCGCGGTGAGAAGCCGGCCGTGCCATCGGCCATCGCCAAGTACCACGCCACCGAATGGTGCCGCCAGATCGCGTCGGACGCGATGGACGTGCACGGCGGCAAGGGCGTCATCCTCGGTCCCAAGAACTATATGGGTCGCGGCTGGCAGTCCGTGCCGATCGCCATCACGGTGGAAGGCGCGAACATCATGACGCGCAGCCTGATGATCTTCGGCCAGGGTGCGATCCGCTGCCATCCGTATGTCCTGAAGGAAATGCAGGCACTCGGCATCGCCGATTACCGCGAACGCCTGAAGACCTTCGACAAAGCTCTGTTCGGCCACATCGGCTTTGGCTTCTCCAACGCCGTACGCAGCTTCGTCCTCGGCCTGACCGCGGCGAAGATCGGCGAGACGGCCGGCGATGCGTACACGCGCCGCTATTACCGCAAGCTCAACCGTTACTCCGCGGCGCTGGCACTGTGTGCCGACGTGGCGATGGGCGTGCTCGGCGGCAAACTGAAGTTCAAGGAAAAGCTCTCGGCCCGCCTGGGCGACGTGCTCTCCTACCTGTACATCGCCAGCGCGATGCTCAAGCGCTATGAAGACACCGGCCGTCCGGAAGCGGATCGTCCGTTGCTGGCATGGGCCTTCCACCAGTGTGTGTGGAACATGCAGATGGCGCTCGATGGCGTGATCCGTAACTTCCCTGTTCGCCCGGTCGCCTGGGTGTTGCGTGCCCTGGTCTTCCCGTTCGGCCGTCGCGAAGTACCGCCGTCGGATCGCCTTGGCCGTCGCGTCGCCGCGCTGATCACCGCGCCCAGCGAAGCCCGCGATCGCCTGACCACCTGGACGTATCTCACCCCGACGGCGAACAACACGGTAGGCCGCATGAACGCGCTCCTGCCTGACGTGATCGCTGCCGAGCCGGTGGAACGCAAGTTCCTCAAGGCGTTCAAGGGTGGCCAGCTGAAGTCGCACACGTACAATGAGCAGCTTGCCGAAGCCGAGAAGCTCGGTGCCATCACCACCGCCGAGCGCGACCTGCTCCAGCGCGTGCGTGACGGCGTCGCCGAGTTCATCTCGGTGGATGACTTCGACAGTGAAGAGCTGCGTGCCGGTGTGGTGCGCAATGCGGAAGAGATGAAAAAGGTGCGCGCCGCCTAACCAGCCGCGTACTTTGCCAACCAAAACGGCCGCAATTGATGCGGCCGTTTTGTTTTCTGTAGGAGCCGCTGAAGCGGCTCCTACATGGAGCAGATCTAAGCGCAGTTGTCCTGCAGAGCGGTGACTTCAAGCAACCGCGCCTCGACCTCATCGCGCGAATGCGCACGGAACAACCGCGGCGCCGCGCGGCGCAGTGCCTTGCAGTCCAGCGTGGTGAGGCGGTCGCGTACCTGGAGCAACTGCCCCGGGTGCATGCTGAATTCTTCCAGCCCCATGGCCAGGAGCAGGGCGGTGAATTGCGTATCGCCCGCAATTTCGCCGCACAGGCTGACCGGCTTCTTTGCCCGCCGCGCGCTGGCGATCACGTGCGCGATCAATCGAAGGAACGCCGGCTGCAACGGATCGTAGATGCCTTCGAGCGCATCGTTGTTGCGATCGGCTGCAAGCACGTATTGGGCGAGATCGTTCGTGCCGATGGCGAGGAAGTCAGCCTTCTCGAGAATCGACGTCACGCCGATCGCGGCGGCCGGCACTTCGATCATCGCGCCGACATCGAGCCGTTCGGGCAACTCCTGGCCCTCGCGTGCGAGATCTTCGCGCGCCTTCTTGATCAGGCGGCGGACGTCGGTCATCTCACCCAGGTGGGTGATCATCGGCACGAGGATGCGCACCGGCCCATAGCAGGCGGCGCGCAGGATCGCGCGCAGCTGCACGCTGAAAATGTCGGGGTAGCGCAACGACAGGCGAATACCGCGGACACCCAGCGCAGGATTGTCTTCGCCGCGAATCGCGAGGCCCGCGGCGTCGGCTTTATCGGCACCGAGATCGAGAGTGCGGATGGTGACGGGAAGCCCGCCCATGCCAAGCACGACGTCGCGATACGCGACGAATTGCTCCTCTTCCGAAGGCAGGCCGCGCTGGCGCAGGAACAGGAATTCGGAGCGATACAGGCCGACACCGTCGGCACCGCGGGCGCGGGCCAGCGTGATGTCGCCGATCAGCTCGGCATTGGCGTAGAGGCGCACATGGGCGCCGTCTTTCGTCAGCGTCGGTGCCGAGGCCAGGGCGGCGAGACGGCGCCCTTCCGCGGCCGCCTGGCGCTGCCATTGGCGGTAGCGGGCGAGGTCCTGTGCGGTCGGATGCACGATGACTTCGCCGTGCTCGGCGTCGATCAGGACGAGGTCGTCGTCATTGATCGTGGCGAGCGCGTCCTTGGTGCCGACCAGCATCGGCAGGTTGAAGCTGCGCGCGAGGATGGCGCTATGCGAGTAGATGCTGCCCGCGCTGGCGATGACACCAAGCATGCCCTGGCCGGCCATGCTGGCCAGGTCGGCCGGTGCGATCGTGTCGCTGACCACGATCTCGCCCACGCGCGCGGCGAGCTTGCGCTCTTCGCGGCTGGACTGTTGGAGGAGAGCGGACATGACACGGCCGATAACCTGATCGATGTCTTCGCCGCGACTCTTCAGGTAAGGGTCGTTCATGGCATCGAACACCGCGGCGAGGCGGTCGCGCTGCATCTTCAGCGCTGCGCTGGCGGTGTAGTGGCCGACGGAAACCAGCTCGTCGAGGCCGCGGAGCAGTTCTTCGTCGTCCAGGAGCAGGCTGTGGGCGTCGATGAAGTCGCCCACCTCGCGCGCCAGCGCGCCATGGAGCTTGCCGCGCAGCTCGCGGAGTTCCGTGCGGGCGCTATCGATGGCCTTGTGCAGTCGTTCGATCTCGGGCGCGATCTCCGCATCCTCGAGCATGCGCGTGTCGACCGCATAGATACTCGGCTGGACCAGGCGCGCGCGACCGAGGGCCATGCCCCGGGCGGCTTGCGTGCCGGTCAGCACGTATCTCATCGGTCAGGCACCCTCGTCGAACTTGCGGTCGAACAGCTCGACCACGGCCGCCAGGGCGGCCCCTTCGTCTTCGCCCTCGGCGCGCACGGTCAGGGAGGTGCCCATGCCAGCGGCCAGCATCATCACGCCCATGATGCTCTGGGCGTTGACGTCACGACCCTTGCTGATGATCCAGACGGTCGATTTGAAGCTGGAAACCAGTTGAACAAGTTTGGCCGAGGCGCGTGCGTGCAGGCCCAGCCGGTTGGATACCACAATGTCCCGTTCAAGCATGGTCGATGAAAATCCCTCCGCGACCGCCACTGGCCGCGATCTCGGTCAGTTCGGTCAGCGATTTATCCGAATAGTTGAGCACACGCAGCAGCATCGGCAGGTTCAGCCCCGAAACGCAGCGCAGGTGCACGCCCAGTTCGCTCAGGGAAAGGCCGATGTTGCAGGGCGTTGCACCATAAAGGTCGGCCAGTACAAGTACACCGTCGCCGTGGTCGAGGTCGCGGGCATGCTTGGCGGTGAGCGTGCGCATGACGTCGGGGTCCGCGCTGGGCGGTACTTCCACGGCGTCCACGTCCATTGGCAGCTTGGGCATGACGTGGCGCGCGGCAGAGATCAACGCCTTGCCGACCGCTTCGTGGGTCATGAGGAGGACGCCGACGCTCATCGCCCGGACTCTCGGTAGTGCTTGGGCTGGGTCATGGCGTTATTCGAGCTCACGATGAAAAGTCAGTACGTTGCCGCGTTCCGAGCGGAAATGCTGGGCCAGCTTCTCGACGAGGTAGACCGAGCGATGACGCCCGCCCGTACAGCCGATCGAAACGGTGACGTAGCTGCGATCCTCACCCTCGAAGCGTGGTAACCACGTTTCGAGCCAGCGAGTCACGTCGTCATAGTATTCGCCTACCAGGGGGTTCGCGTCGAGGAATTCCCTGACCGGCTGGTCCTTGCCCGAGAACGGGCGCAGCCGGGGATCCCAGTGCGGGTTGGGCAGGCAGCGGGCGTCGAAGACGAAATCGGCGTCAGACGGCAGCCCGCGGCGGTAGGCGAACGACTCGAACAGCAGGGTGGTGCCGTCCGAGGCGGCCGCGTAGCCGGTGGCGAACAGGCGGCGCAACTGGTGCACGTTGAGGTCGCTGGAGTCGATGACCTTTTCGGCGATGGAGATCAGCGGGCGGAGCAGCTTGCGTTCCTGGGCAATCGAGTCGGCCAGCGAGAGCTTCTCGGCCGCCAGCGGATGACGCCGGCGGGTTTCCGAGTAGCGTTTGATCAGCACGTCGTCGCGGCTGTCCAGGAAGATCAGGTGCACGTGCACGCCGGCCATGGAAAGCTCGGAAAGCACGTGGGGCATGCGCGAGAGGTCGACGCGGCGGTTGCGCACGTCCACGCCCACGGCGATACGCCGGCGCGGGCCGTGCTCGCCCTGGCTCACCGCCGCCACCAGCTGCGGTATGAGCTCGGCCGGCATGTTGTCCACGCAATAGAACTCGAGATCCTCCAGCGCGCGCAGCGCGACCGTCTTGCCACCACCGGACATGCCGGTGAGGACGATCAGGTGGATCGCATCGGGGTCGACGATGGGGTTCATGACTTCATCGATCACGGGGGTCACCACGGTGGCAGCCGGCGCATCTGGTGCGCCTGGCGGTCGATAAAGGTTTGCGCGGGGTCGATGCCCTTGCTCTTGAGCACGTGGCTGCGCACGGCGGCCTCGACGAGAACCGCGAGGTTGCGGCCGGGCGCCACGGGAATGGTGATCTTGGGTACATCCACGTCGAGCACGTTGCGCCGGCTGACATCACCGGTGAGCCGGGTCATCGCGTCCGTCTCCTCACCCACCAGCATGGGCTTGAGGTGGATGACCAAACGCAGATACTTCGAGGGCTTCACCGCGGTATGACCGAACATCTCGCGAATGTTCAGCACGCCCAGGCCGCGCACTTCGAGCAGGTCCTGAAGCAGGTCGGGGCAGGCGCCGTCGATCACGTCCGGCGCGATCAGGGTGAACTCGGTCGCGTCGTCGGCGACCAGGCGGTGGCCGCGACTGACCAGTTCCAACGCCAGCTCGCTCTTGCCCGAACCGGGCTCGCCCGTGATCAGCACGCCGATCGAGAACACCTCGAGGAACACCCCGTGCAGGGTGACCCGCGGCGCGAGCGTGCGCGCCAGGTGGTATTGCAGGTAGGTGAGCAGCTCATGGCCGCGGCGCGTGCTTTGCCACAGCGGGGTGTCGGTCTCCTCGGCGACCTCGCGCAGATCCGAGGGGATGGCCTGGTCCTTGGTGACGATGAGCGCGGCGGGCTGGTAGGCGGCGATCTTGTGGATCGCTTCCCAGCGCTGGCGTGGCTCCAGGCCGTCGAGGAAGTTGAGTTCCTCGGTGCCGATGATCTGGACCTTGTTCGGGTAGATCACGTTCAGGTAGCCGACCAGCGAGGGGCGGCGGCTCTGCTTGGTGTTGGGTTCGAGCACGCGCGACTCGCCGCGCATGCCGGCGGCCCAACGCAGCGCCATGCGCTCGTGTACTCCGTCGAAGAGTTGTCTGGCGGTCAGCCGGTCCACGCTGGATCCCTTGAATGGCGAAGCCGGCGCGAGGGCGCCGGCTGGGGCTATTGTGCCATCAAGCGTGGACGGGGGTTCAGGGGCTGGCGACGCGCGCGTCGCGGCCCTCGGCGTTGTGGTGATCCTTGAGCTTTTCCTTGTGCTTCTTCAGCTGGTCGGCAAGCTTGGCGATCATCGCGTCGATGGCGTTGTAGAGGGTGTCCCCTTTCTTTTCGTCTTCCAATCGGGCTACGCCTTCGGCGTGGAGCCGTGTGCCGGCGCAATGTAGCGTGCCGCCGGCCTTGTGCTCGTTCTTGTCGACGGACAGGACCACGTCGAGAGCTTTGATGTTGTCGAAAAGGCGTTCGAAGCGGCCGATTTGCTGTTCCACGCGCTCGCGCAGAGCGGGGGTGATATGGATGTGCTGGCCGCTGATCTGGATTTGCATGACGCCTCCTTCTTGCTGAGGGTGCCGCCTTGGTGGCGACGAGTGCGGAACGACGGGGTGCCGTTCCTCAAGCCTGAGATAGTGGGACCGTAGACCTCCGAGAGGGTTCCCCGCGCCTCAACTGGCGCGGACACGTTCGCTGGAACTGGGGATGCGCAGGGCTTCCCGGTACTTTGCCACCGTACGACGGGCAACCTGAATTCCGCGTCGATGCAGTTCCTCGGCCAGGGCCTGGTCGGACAGGGGGCGGCGCGCGTCCTCGCCCGTGATGAGCTTGCGTAGCATGGCCTGGATGGCGGTGGCCGAGGCGCTGCCGCCGTCCTCCGTGGCCACGCCACTGGAGAAGAAGTGCTTCAGTTCGAAGGTACCGCGCGGCGTGTGCATGTACTTGCGCGTGGTGACCCTGGAAATAGTCGATTCATGCATGCCGACCTCCTCGGCCACCTCACGCAGCACCAGCGGATGCATCGCCTCGGGGCCGTAGTCGAGGAAGGCGCTCTGCCGGCGCACGATCACGTCGGCCACCTTGGTCAGGGTCTCGGCGCGGGACTGCAGGCTCTTCAGCAGCCAGCGAGCTTCCTGGAGCTGGCCTTTCATCCAGATGGCGTCGTCGCCGCGGGCGCGGGCGATAAGGTTGCAGTAATGCTGGTTGAGGCCCAGCCGGGGCTGGGCGTCGGGATTGAGGCTGACCTGCCAGCGGCCGTTTTCGCGGCGTGCGTAGACGTCGGGGGCGACGTATTCGACCGGCGTGGCGTCGAGCGCCGAGCCGGGGCGCGGATCCAGGCTGCGGATCAGGGCCGCGGCGGCGGCCACGTCCTCTTCGGCGGCCTTGAGCCGGCGGGCGATCTTGGCGGCGTCGTTACGCGCCAGTAGCTCGAGCTCGTCGGTGACCACGCGGATGGCAAGGTCGCGGTGCGGCGTATCCAGGGAGAACTGCGACAGCTGGCAGAGCAGGCAGTCTCGAAGGTCCAGGCTGGCGATGCCGGTGGGGTCGAAGCGTTGCACGCGCTGGCGCACGCGTTCGATCTCCTCGGCGGTGGCGTGCAGTTCGGCGGGCAGGGCGGCTTCGACCGCCTCGACGCCATCGCGGAGGTAACCGTCTTCGTCCAGCGCGTGGATGATCGCCGTGGCGATGGCGTGGTCGCGCGGCGAGAACTGGGACAGGTTGAGCTGCCATTCCAGATGCTGCTGGAGGCTTTCCGGAGCGGCGTTCTGTGGCTCGAAGCCATCCTCGTCGCCGCTGCCGTTCCGTGACGGCGCGCCGGCGTAGTCGCTGGCCTCGCCGTGGAAGCGGTCGTCGTCCCACTCGGGGGCGAGCTCTTCCGAGGGCGTGACAGTGGATTCTTCTTCGGCCTTGGACGGCTTGACCGGCACTTCGTCGCGCGCCGGAAAGTCGGGGCCGTCGTAATCGCCTTCTTCGGGCAGATCGGGCTCGGCTTCGGCATCCTCGGCGAACTCAAGCAACGGATTGCTTTCCGCAATCTGGCGGAGCTCGGCCTCGAGCTCCAGCTGCGACAACTGCAGCAGGCGGATGGCCTGCTGCAATTGGGGCGTCAGCGTGAGCTGCTGATGCAGGCGAAACTGGAGTCCGGGTTTCATGCCTTCGATGCGTAAGGTGTCGAATCCATCGTAACCCCTTGCGACCTTCCCAAACCAGCATTCCGGCGAGCTATGCCCACCGGCCGAATATGCAGTGTGTCAGATACGGAACTCACGGCCCAGATACACCTCGCGGACCTTTTCGTCGGCGAGGATGTGCTGCGGCGTACCCCGGGAGAGGACTTCGCCGTCATTGAGGATGTACGCGCGGTCGCAGATGCCAAGCGTCTCACGCACATTGTGATCGGTAATCAGCACGCCGATGCCACGCTCTTTCAGATGACGGACGATGCGCTGGATCTCGCCGACCGAAATCGGATCGACGCCGGCGAAGGGCTCGTCAAGGAGCATGTAGCGCGGGCGGGCGGCCAGCGCTCGGGCAATTTCCACGCGACGACGCTCGCCGCCGGAGAGGCTGATGCCTTTCTGCTCGGCGATGTGCGCGATTTTCAGTTCGTCGAGCAGGCTTTCCAGCTCGTCTTCGCGCTGCCGGGTGGTCATGTTGTCGCGCAGTTCGAGCACGGCCAGGATGTTGTCCGACACGCTCAGCCGGCGGAACACCGAGGCTTCCTGAGGCAGGTAGCCGATGCCGAGCTTGGCTCGGGCGTGCATGGGCAGACCGGTGATGTCCTGCTGGTCGAGCTTGATCGTCCCGGCGTCGGCCTGGATCAGGCCGACCACCATGTAGAAGCAGGTGGTCTTGCCGGCGCCATTGGGGCCGAGCAGTCCGACCACTTCACCTTCGCGGATGGAAAAGGCGAAATCGCGGACTACCTGGCGCGCGCGAAAGCGCTTTTGCAGGCCTTGGGCTGAAAGCATCGGGTCAGGGCTTCTTCGGTTGGGACGGCTTGGCGGCCGGCGGCTTGGCGGCCGGCGGTGTGGCGGGGTTCGCCGGGGCGGCGCCAGGCGGCTGGGCCTTCGGCTGGAAGGTCATGTGCACGGGCTCGGGACCATTGCTTTCGCCCGTCATCGTGCTGTTCGTGGTGTTGTAGGTGATCTTGTCGCCGTCGCTCTGGTTCAGCTTGCTCTTGTCGGAGGCGTCGGTCTGCTTGTCCACGTGCGCCTTGCCGGTGAGCACGGCAATGCCGTTGCCACTGTTGGCGGCGTCTTCCGGCTTGTAGTCGATGTTGCTGGCGTGGCCCCGCATCAGCAGGTCCTGATCGTCCAGCTGCTGCACGGTGGCCGGGTTTCCGTCGACGATGACCCGGATGATCTGGTTGTCGGCGTCGAGGTAACCGGTGGCCTTGTCGCCGGTGATCTTCAGGGTGCCCTGGGTGAGCAGCACGTTACCGGTCCAGATCACCTTGCCCGGCTGCGTGCTGTTGGCCTGCTGCTGGGTGCCGTCGAACGACTTCGACGTGATATTGGTCGGCTGCGTGCGATCGGACTGCTTGGCAGCGACAGGCACGCTAACCGTGAGTGCCACGCCGAGTACCGCAAGAAGGGCCCTAGCGCTTGCGCGGCGGGTAAACGGTGTGGACTGCATCGAGAAGCTCCAAATGCTTGGTATCGAGATTGGCGCGCATGCCAACGCCATCCATTGTAGAGGCTCCCTGAACGATCCGGGCTGCCTCCGCTGTCTCCAGACGGTTCTCCTTCGGCCACGCGGTGACCTCGGAGGTATCGATGCTGGCCGGCGGCGTCTGCGCAAAGGCGATGCGGTCCATGTGGACCTTGCCCTGTAACTTGAGCAGGCTGCCGTCCTTGTTCACCCAGCCGTACTGCGAATGTCCCTTCCATGGTGGGGCCGTCAGGTCCTTGGTCGGCGGGAGCACGAAGTCCGGGGCATTGATGTACAGCGACTCGTCGCCCTCGCGACGCTCGACGTGGGGTGCGATCAGCGTGAATGCCGGCTGGCCCAGGTCGTTGTAGGAGTCGAGAGTGAAGTTGGTTACCACGTAGCCCGACCGTGGGGGACCGACGAAGTCGTCGACCTTCGCCTCCGGAGCGATCCAGTAATAGAGCAGCACGCTGGCGCCCAGGGCGACCGCGAGCACGCCGGCGACGCCCGCGGCGCTGCGGTCCTTGAACAGGAGCATCAGGCTCACAGCCAGCGGTCCCGTTCGGCTTCGGCCTTGCCTTGTGCGGCGAGGATCAGGTCGGCCACCTCACGGGCGGCGCCATAGCCGCCCGACAGGCGGGTGCGAACGTGCGCACGCTCGGCCACCCAGGGATGAGCGTTGGCCACGGCCACGGCGAGTCCGGCCATGCCCATGGCTGCCAGGTCCGGGAGGTCGTCGCCGACGAAGGCGGACTGTTCGGGTGCCAGGTGCAGGGCGCTCAGCAGCTCTGTCAGGCAGGCGCGCTTGTCCTTCTGGCCCTGGTAGACGTGCTGGATGCCGAGTTCTTCCGCGCGCAACGACACCGGGTGACTGATGCGAGCGGTGATGATCGCGACCTTGACCCCGTTTTCCTGCAGGCGCTTCAGGCCAAGCCCGTCATGCACGTGGAAAACCTTGGTTTCGCGGCCGTCCTCGGCGTACCACAGGCGCCCGTCGGTGAGCGTACCGTCCACGTCGAACACGACGACGCGTACGTTGGCAGCGCGCTCGGCGACATCGGCGGAAATCTCGGTGTAATGCGTGTAGGCCATGGGCTTCTGGTTGGGGGCGTCAGACGACGCGGGCGCGGAGCAGGTCGTGGATATTGAGCGCGCCGACCACACGCCCGTCGGCATCGGTGACCAGCAGCGCGTTGATCTGGTGCTTTTCCATCAGCTGCGCGGCTTCCACGGCGAGCTTGTCCGAGCCAATGGTTTTCGGCCCGCGGGTCATCAGCTCGGCAACGGTGGCGCTGCGTAGGTCCACGCCGTCGTCGTCGAGGCAGCGACGAAGATCGCCGTCGGTGAAGACGCCCAGGAGATGCCCGTTGTCGTCGACCACGGCTGTCATGCCCAGGTGCTTGCGGCTCATTTCGACGAGCGCTTCGCTGAGGGTGGCTGCGAGGGGCACGCGAGGGACATCGTCACCCGAATGCATGACGTCCGAGATGTGCAGGAGCAGGCGACGGCCAAGGCTGCCGGCCGGATGCGAACGTGCAAAGTCGTCAGGGGTGAACCCCCGGGCTTCGAGCAGCGCGACGGCCAGGGCGTCGCCCATGACCAGGGCTGCCGTGGTGCTGGCTGTCGGCGCCAGGCCGTGCGGACAGGCTTCCGAACTGACGTTGGCGTCGATGTTTACATCGGCCTGCTTGGCCAACGACGACTTCGGGTTGCCCGTGATCGAGATCAGCTGGATGCCCTGGCGCTTGATCGCCGGAATAATGAAGAGGAGCTCGTCGGTCTCGCCGGAGTAGGAGATTCCTAGCAGGATGTCGTCCGGCTGAATCATGCCCAGGTCGCCGTGACTGGCCTCGCCGGGGTGGACGAAGAACGACGGGGTGCCGGTGGAAGCCAGGGTGGCGGCGATCTTGCGGGCGATGTGGCCACTCTTGCCCATGCCGGAGACGACCACGCGGCCCTTGCAGGCCATGATCATCTGGCAGGCTTCCACGAAGGAGGCATCCACCTTCTTTTCGAGGGCGCGGATGGCGGCCGCCTCGGTGACGATCACGGTGCGCGCGCTACGGACGACGATATCGGCATTCACGAGCGGGTGATCGACAGGCGGAGCGGTGCGGGCATTCATGCGGCCTCGGGGGTCCGGGTTGGGGCGTTTGACCCGGGATGTCCATTTCTGCGACACCGGATTTCCATTACCATTACATATTCTCATTTTATCGTCGCCGCCATCGAACGGTGGTTCAGGGTCCGTTTCGGAACCCCTCGGCCTGGCGACCCCCTTCCAACGGAGAATCCATGGACGCTGCCCGCATCCAGGCATTGATCGAAGCCGGCTTGCCCGGCGCCCTGGTGAACGTTCGCGGTGACGACGGCGTGCACTTCGAGGCCGACGTCATCTCGGAACAGTTCGCCGGCAAGCTGCCGCTGGCCCGTCACCGCCTTGTCTACGCGACGCTCGGCGAGCTCATGGGCGGTGCCATCCACGCCCTGGGCCTGAAGACCCTCACTCCCGAAGAGGCCGCAGGCCGCCGCTGACGCGCGCCGCGATGCCCTTCGTACGACCTCCCTTTTGAGTATTCGACAACATGGCCAAGATCCTTATCACCGGCGGTAACCCGCTCGTGGGTGATGTGAGCATTTCCGGTGCGAAGAACGCCGTACTTCCTATCCTCGCTTCCTGCCTGCTTGCCGACGAACCGGTAAGCATCGGCAACGTGCCACACCTGCACGACGTCACTACCTTCATCGAACTGCTCGGCCGCATGGGCGTTCGCGTGGTGCTGGACGATCGCATGAAGATGCACATCGACCCGCGTCCGGAAAATTCCTGCGTGGCGCCGTACGAACTGGTTCGCACCATGCGCGCATCGATCCTCGTGCTTGGCCCGCTAGTGGCTCGCTATGGCAAGGCCGAGGTCTCGCTTCCCGGCGGTTGCGCGATTGGCTCGCGTCCGGTGGACCAGCACATCCGCGGACTCCAGGCGTTGGGCGCGGAGATCACGGTGGAGAACGGCTTCATCAAGGCAAAGGCCGGCCGCCTGAAGGGCGCTCGCATCGTCATGGACATGGTGACCGTTACCGGTACTGAAAACATCCTGATGGCCGCTACCCTGGCCTCGGGTACCACGATCATCGAGAACGCCGCGCAGGAGCCGGAGGTGGTCGATCTCGCTCACTGCCTGATGGCCATGGGCGCGAAGATCGACGGTATCGGCACGTCCACGCTCATCGTCGAAGGCGTCGAGCGCCTGCACGGTGCGCACTATGAAGTGCTGCCCGACCGTATCGAAACCGGCACCTTCCTCGTCGGCGCCGCAATGACCGGTGGCAAGGTGCGTGCACGTGGTGCACGTTCGGACACCATGGACGCGGTGCTGCAGAAGCTGGAAGAAGCCGGTGCGCACATCAGCACGGGCAAGGACTGGATCGAGCTCGACATGGGCGGTCGCCGCCCCAAGGCCGTCAATCTTGTCACCGCGCCGTACCCGGCGTTCCCGACCGACATGCAGGCGCAGTTCACCGCGCTCAACTGCATCGCCGAAGGCGTGGGCGTGATCACCGAGACGGTATTCGAGAACCGCTTCATGCATGCGCTGGAACTGCAGCGCCTGGGTGCGGACATCCGCCTCGAAGGCAACACCGCGATCATCACCGGCGTGCCGAAGATGAGCGGCGCACCGATCATGGCGACCGACCTGCGTGCCTCGGCGTGCCTGGTGCTCGCCGGCCTCGTCGCCGAGGGCGACACCACGGTCGACCGCGTTTACCACATCGATCGCGGCTACGAGAACATCGAAGAGAAGCTGGGCGTTCTCGGCGCGACGATTCGTCGTCTGCCCGGCTGAGTCGCCATACCTGGTTAAATGAAAGGGCCGGCTCACGCCGGCCTTTTTTTTTGTTTGGTGTGTCGGCCCGTTTGTCTTGTGTAGGAGCCGATTCATCGGCGATCCCGCGGCAGCGGGCCAGCTTGTCGCGAGCACCCTATCGCCGATGAATCGGCTCCTACAGAAAGAGCGGGCTTTTATTTGCCCTGGTAGCTCACCAGCTCCAGGGTCAGGTCGCCGCCATCTTTCTGTGCCAGCTTCACGGGCACTGGATACTTCGCCACATACCAGGCGCTGAAGGTCGCCGCTTCATCGGAGCGGTCGACGCGCTGGGCATCGAAGGAGCCGGCGGGAACGGTGACCTTTTCCTTACCGGATACCTTGAACGACTGGTTCTCCACGGCCTGCTTGACCGCGACCGGGAAGCTGACCTGCTGCTGGCCCGCGGCGAGCGCCACCCCCAGCGCGAGCGGTAGCGTATTGCGCTCGACCATGTTCGGCACGGCGGGATACGAGTAGGCCTTCTTGGTGTCCTGCACCTGCACCGTGTTGCCCTGGATGGTCAGGTCGCGTGTCTTGCTCTTGAACGAGGAGTCCAGCTGATAGTGATAGCTGATCGCGGCCGGCACCTTGCCCGACCAGGCAAACTGCGAAACCTCGCTCACGTTCGCGCCAACGGCCGCCGCGAGGCCGCCGGTGCCCTTGGTCTGGTTGCTGTATTCGTATTTACCGCCACCGATGGGCTTCAGGGTGATGGTCGCGTCGCCGAGTGGGTCGCCGCCCTGGAGCACGTGATAGGTCGCGGTGAAGGACTGCGGTACGTCCGCGGCGAACGCGGCGACAGGCAGGGCGAGGGCCAGCGCAAAGCCGGCGCGGAGCAGGGGAGTCGTCTTCATGCCACCGAGTTTAGCGGGGGTGGCTGAATGTGGGGCAATGTAGGAGCCGATCATGTGGGAGCCGATTCATCGGCGATGGGGTCCGCGGCAACCTGGCTATCGCCGCTGAAGCGGCTCCCACAGGAGCCTGGCGATTACAGGAGTTGGGTGATGTCCAGCGGACTGGCCAGTGGCAGGCCGTCGAAGGTAGCTCCACCGTCCCAACGCAGACGTCCGTTGGCGATCGCGCCAACGACCGCGGGCAACAGGCGGTGCTCTTCGACCAGCAGCCGCGTCGCCAGCGAAGCTTCCGTGTCATCCGGCCGCACGGCGATACGTGCCTGTGCCACAACCGGGCCGCCATCGAGTTCGGCGGTAACGAAGTGCACGCTGGCGCCGTGCTCGGCGTCACCGGCTTCGAGGCAGCGGCGGTGCGTATGCAGGCCACGATACTTCGGCAGCAGTGACGGATGCACGTTGATGGCGCGGCCTTCCCAGTCGGCCACGACGCTCGCGTCGATGATCCGCATGAAACCGGCCAGCACCAGCAGGTCCGCACCGGCGTCCGCCACGCGTCCGAACAACGCGCGATCGAAATCGGCGCGCGTGGCGTAGTCGCGAGGACTCAAGGCAACCGTTGGAATGCCTGCTTCGGCCGCGATCGTCAGCGCTCCGGCCGAGGCCTTGTCGCTGCCGAGCAGCACGAACTCGATGGGCAGTCGCGCGGCGATCAGCGCGGCGAGATTGCTGCCGCGCCCGGAAGCGAGCGCGGCGACACGTAGGGGTCGATCCACGGAACCGGTCAGGCGATGTGGACGCGCTCGTCGCCGCTGGCGGCAACGACCGAGCCAATCGCCCAGGAGGCAAGGCCATGGGCGGCGAGGGCCGCCTTGGCGGCGTCCACCTGCGCCTGCGCCAGCAGTACGGTGAAGCCGATGCCGCAGTTGAAGGTGCGCCACATTTCTTCGCGGGCGACGTTGCCTTCGCGCTGCAGCCACTGGAATACCGGCGGCAGCTCCCACGAGGACGCGTCGATGCTCAGGCCCAGGCCATCGGGGACCACGCGGATGATGTTTTCCTTCAGGCCACCACCCGTGACGTGGGCCATGCCGTGCACGTCCACTTTGGTCAGGAGATCGAGGATCGGCTTCACGTAGATGGTGGTGGGCGCCATCAGCGCGTCGCCCAGCTTCACGCCGCCGACGTCCAGATCGAGCGGCGAGCCGGCGCGCTCGAGGATCTTGCGGATCAGCGAGTAGCCGTTGGAATGCGGGCCGGAGGCGGCCACGCCGAGGATGACGTCGCCGGCGACGATCTTCGAGCCATCGTTCATGGCGGACTTTTCCACCGCGCCAACGGTAAAGCCGGCGAGGTCGTATTCGCCCGGCGGGTACATATCCGGCATTTCGGCGGTTTCGCCGCCGATCAGGGCGCAGCCGGCCAGTTCGCAGCCGCGGGCGATGCCGCTGATGACCGAGGCAGCCGTATCGATGTCGAGCTTGCCGGTGGCGAAATAGTCGAGGAAGAACAGCGGTTCCGCGCCCTGGACGAGCACATCGTTGACGCACATGCCGACCAGGTCGATGCCGATCGTGTCGTGACGTCCGAGCTGCTGGGCCAGCTTGAGCTTGGTGCCCACGCCATCGGTGCCCGAGACCAGGACCGGCTCCTTGTAGCGACCGGAGAGGTCGAACAGGCCGCCGAAGCCACCGAGCCCGCCCATGACTTCAGGACGGAAGGTCCGCTTCACCATGGGCTTGATGCGTTCGACGAGGGCGTTGCCAGCGTCGATGTCGACGCCCGCGTCGCGGTAGGTAAGGGAGCCCTGGTCGGAGGACATAAGCGATTCCGGCGCGTATTGGAAACCGTGCATGATAACAGCAAGCGACCCCGCGGCCTGCCCTGCACGCCGTCTGGATGGACGGCATGGCAAGGTTTGGGCAGACTTCCCGTCTTCACAAAGCGACGCCAAAATCATGCGCTCAGCCCGTTTCCTCGCCTTCTCGATGCTCTTCCTGCTGTCTTTCGTCGGCACGGTGGCGGCGCAGACCGCGATCTATACGGTAACGGTGCCAGTGGCCGACACCAGCGCCGCCGTCCGGGACCAGGCCTTCGCCAACGGCCTGACCCAGGTGCTCGCCCGGGCCACGAACGGCGCGGATCCGCGCTCCAAGCCCGGCTACGCCGAAGCCATGAAGCAGCCCGGCGGTCTGGTGCAGCAATACCAGTACGCGCGCACTGGCGGGGCCAATGGCGCGCCGCTGAGCCTGGATATCGTGTTCGATCCGGGCGCGATCCGCCGCGTACTGGCTGTTGGCGATGCCGCCGTGGCTGCGCCGAAGTCACCGGTGCTGGTGATTGCCCACGATGCCAGCGGCAAGCTGCTTGGTCAGCAGGACCTGCTCCCGCTGTCGCAGATGGCCGATACCCGCGGCTACCAGACCGTGCTGCCGAAGCCGGATTCCACCCTCGATGCCAACGCCATCGCCGGCGGCGACGCCGCGGCGATCGCCACCGTGGCCCGCCAGTACAACACCGCCGTGATCCTGATCGGCAAGGTCGGTGGCGACCAGACCGACTGGACCCTGGTGTCCGCAGGACGCACGTCCAGCTGGAAGGACAGCGGCGAGGCCCGCGCCGCGCTGCTGTCCAATGGCGCCAACGCCATGGCCGACAAGCTCGACCGCCAGTTCGCTGCGGCCCAGGGCGGCAGCTCCAGCGGCAAGGTGTGGGTTTCCGGGCTGCGCTCGGCCGCCGACTATGCCGGCCTGTTGTCGACGTTCCAGAACGATCCCGCGGTGAAGTCGGTGGCCCCGATTGGCGCCACGTCCGATGGCGTGCTGCTGAACGTGAGTGCCACCGCGCCGCTGGCCCGCCTCATCGCCGGCTACGCCTCCGGCGGCCATGTGCTTGCCGCCGACGCCCACGACGGCGCCGACCTCGCCGTTCGCTGGATCCCCTGATCCGCGACAATGGCGTCACCGCCGCCACGGGACGATGGCGGCGTCTTCCCTTTGTCGAAACTGGAATCGCATGACTCACGACACTTCGCGCCGCTGGCAGATGCTTGCGATCGCCGCCGTCATCATCTTCGTGATCTGGCTGCTTGCACCGGTGTTGATGCCGTTCGCCATCGCCGCGATGCTCGCCTACCTGGGCGACCCCCTCGCCGATCGCCTGCAGCGGCTGGGCATGGGACGGACGTGGGCGGTGAGCATCGTCTTTACCGTCATCGCCCTGATCTTCATCGGCACGCTGCTCCTCCTGGTCCCGCTGATCCAGCACCAGTTCGAGAATCTTGCCGAGAACCTGCCGCGTTACGTGGAGTGGGCACGGAGCACGGCCCTGCCGTGGGTTCAGCAGCGCCTGCACCTGGATGCCAACGTCTTCGACAGCGATCGCCTGATCGCGGCCATCAAGGAACATATCGGCTCGGTGAGCAGCGTCCTTGCGACGGCGGTAGCCAAGGTGTCGCAGTCCGGCATGGGCATCGTCATGTGGTTGACCAACCTCGTGCTGATCCCGGTGGTCGCGTTCTATCTGCTGCGTGACTGGGACACGATGATCGCCCACATCCAGCGCCTGCTGCCGCGCTCCATCGAGCCGACCGTGGTGCGCCTGTCGCGCGAATCGGACCAGGTGCTCGGCGCCTTCGTCCGTGGCCAGTTGCTGGTGATGCTGGCGCTCGGCCTGTTCTATGGCCTCGGCCTCACGCTGTGCGGCATCTCGATCGGTCCGCTCATCGGTATGGTCGCCGGCTTGCTCAGCTTCGTGCCTTACCTCGGTTTCATGATCGGCTTCGTCGCCGCCTTGATCGCTGCGCTGGTGCAGTACGGCGACTGGACCCACGTGATTCTCGTGGCGGTGGTGTTCACCATCGGCCAGCTGCTCGAGGGCTACGTGCTGGTGCCTCGCCTGGTCGGCGGCAAGATCGGACTGCATCCGGTCGCGGTGATCTTCGCCGTGCTCGCCGGCGGCCATCTGTTCGGGTTCCTCGGCGTGCTGCTGGCACTGCCTGCCGCCTCGGTCGTGGTGGTATTGATGCGCTATGTCTTCGCGCGCTATCGCGAGAGCGATCTGTACATGGAACCGGCCGCGGCGACGGAGGCGGAACGGATCGACGTGGATGTGGACGTGGATGTCAGCGTGAAGCCAGTGCGTCCCACCCTTCCCGGTGACGGCGGTCCATGACGACCCAGCTTCCCCTTGCGCTGCGCTGGCCGCGTCGCCAGCGGTTCGAGCACTTTCATGCCGGTGAAAACGCGGTCGCGGTCGAGGCGGTGCATGCCGCCGCGGTCGACCCGGCGGCACCGTGGGTATTCGTTGCCGGGCCTGTCGGTAGCGGTCGCACGCACCTGCTCATCGCCGCGTGCCAGGCTGCGATCGATGCGGGACGCACGGCGCAGTACCTGCCACTGGCGGGCCTGCGTGGCTCACGGGCAGCCGCCATTCGTGGCATGGTCGGAAGCGACGTGCTGGCAATCGACGATGTCGACGCCATCGCCGGTGAAGCCGATGCCGAGCACGCGCTGTTCGACACATTCAATCGTTACCGCGCCGATGGTTGCACCCTGCTGTTCGCCTCGGTCGGCGCACCGGCATCGTTGGAGATCGCCTTGCCGGATCTTCGTTCGCGCCTGGGTTCGCTCACGCAGGCCTTGCTGAAGCCGCTGGCTGATGTGGAGCGCCGCCAGGTGCTTCGCGACCACGCGGCCGGTCGTGGGATCGAACTGGACGACACCGTGCTCGACTGGCTTTTCGCGCACCGCGCGCGCGATCTCGGCGCGCTGCTGGATCTGCTCGATACGCTCGATCGCGCGTCACTCGCCGCGCAACGGCGAGTGACGGTGCCTTTCCTGCGCAACCTGCTCAAGGACGCCTGAGGTCAACCCTCACGGCGGGTTCGGACCGTGTCGAGCAGTTCCTTGTGCTCCGGATCGTTGTCGTGCACGCCGTAGATGCGTAACACCGACTCGTCGGTGTCGTGTTCCACCACAAGATACGTGCGCTGCGAGGCCGAGCCGCTGACGTACACCGGCACACTGCCGATATTCCGGTAATACCCGAGCCTGGTATGCAGATGACCGGCGAAGACCGCGGCCACATCGGAGCCCGATAGCGTGCGAGCGACGTCTCCGTTGAAGCCGTCCGGATCATGCATGTGGACGATGGCGAAATCGTAGGGTCGGTCTGCGGGGGTGCCGAAGGGCGGCGTCCCCAGCCGTTCGGCAAGCAGGTTTTGCAGCCACGGTGCCGAGGGCTCGATGTCGTAGAGCGCGGGAAAGATCCCCTCGGTGGTATCGAAGGAGACCGCATAGATGGGATGGTTGTTGAGCTGTACGTTCAGTACGCGATCGAGCCCCGGCGCGCGAAGCGCGTAGGCGAGGCTGCCCTGGTAGCGGCGGTTGAACGCGCCCGGCAGCGCCGAAAAATCGAATGACACGACGCCTTGTTTCCTCGATACGTGGCGAACGAGATCGTTGATGCTGTCGCGCGCGCAGCCGTTGTTATAGCAGCCGCCGCCGCGATCGTTCCGGATGTTGTTTTCGTAGTCGTGGTTGCCCAGTCCGAAATGGACGTTGTCGCCGAGGATTCGCAGCAGACGGGTCATGACGTCACGCTGCCAACCGTGTCCGTAGGCGGTGAGGTCACCGTTGATGAAAACGGGAATGTCCTGACCTGGGCGAGCCGCCCGGTAAGCCGCGATGCTGCGGTACTGTTCTTCGATCAACGCCCGGGAGCGTGCATCGCGTTCGGCGTCGCTTTCGGGAAGGCGAGCGTCGGTGCGGGTCGTCCAGGGGTACTGGGGATCGGACGTGACGATCATCGTGCGCACGTCGGCGGTTGCTGTCGGCGCGAAGCAGATCGAAGCAAGGGCGAAGGTCGCCGCAGCCGCAACGCGACCTAGGGGGAGGGCGGGGTTTTGCACGGTTCTTCCTTAATCCGTCGTAGGGGTGGGACGCGAACGTCCCGTTCGCGAACGACAGATTAGGAGGCGGCGCCCACATACGTATGTAGGCTAAGAAGCGGCGACAGCGGCAGGGAAATCCCAGGCCGCTGTCGGATTGCAATTACACCCCGAGCAGCCGCGCCGTTGCGTTGGCCTTGATCACTTCGGTCATCGCGCCAGCCACCTTGTGGTTGCCGGCGATGATGTTGCCGCTCTCCGGCAGGCCTTCGCGGCCAGCGAAGTCGCCGTAGACGCCACCGGCTTCGCGCACGAGCAGGGCGCCCGCGGCGATGTCCCAGATGTTGAGCGCCGGCTCGAAGAAGCCGTCGACGCGGCCGGAGGCCACGTAGGCCAGGTCCAGCGCTGCCGAGCCCATGCGACGGATGTCTTCGGCCTCGGTGAGCAGGGCCGCGGTCATCGCCAGCTGCGATTCCAGATGGTTACGGGCGCGGTATGGGTAGCCGGTGGCGATGAGCGCACCGGAAAGACCCTCGCGCTTGCCAACGCGGATGCGGCGGTCGTTGAGGTAGGCGCCGTCGCCCTTGCTGGCGGTGAAGAGTTCATCGCGCAGCGGATCGAAGACTACGCCATAGACCGGCTCGCCCTTCTCGACGAGTGCAATGGAGACACAGAAGTGGGGAATGCCGCGCAGGTAGTTGTGCGTGCCATCGAGGGGATCGATGACCCATGTGAGCGGTCCCTTGCCGATCTGCCCCGATTCCTCGCCCAGGATGGCGTGGGTGGGGTAGGCGCGGCGAAGTTCCTTCACGATCTCGGCTTCGGCGAGGCGGTCGACTTCCGAAGCGAAGTCCATGCGCTGCTTTTCGACGACCGCGAGGCCTTCGAGGCGATTCATGTAGCGCAGGATGATGTTTCCTGCGGAGCGCGCGGCGCGCGCCGCAACGTTGACGGCGGGTCTGGGCATGGGGATCGACTTGGTAAAAGAACAGGTGAGCGCGGTCGGGCCGCGTCGGTCGGGCAGTTTAACACTGCCTTGCGGCTCACCCAAGTCGTTGCCGTTGTAGACTTTCCGGTCCTCCCGTCCAGCCTATCCACGCCATGGCCCTTTCCGAGCTCAACGACCGCCTCCGTTTCGTCCTCGTCCGAACCTCGCATTCGGGCAATATCGGCTCGGCAGCGCGCGCCATGCGGACCATGGGCTTCGACCGGCTGACCCTGGTCGCCCCCCATCGCTTCCCCGATCCGGAAGCGACAGCCCTGGCGGCAGGTGCCGACGATGTGCTCGGCAAGGCGTCCATCCAGGACGATCTGGTGGCAGGCCTGACCGGTACGACCTTCGCCCTGGGTCTGTCGGCGCGTCGCCGCGGGGTGAACATTCCCGAGCTGGATCCCCGTGAAGGTGTGGCCCAGGCTCTTGCCGCCGCCCGTCGGGGCGAGCAGGTCGCCCTGGTCTTCGGCAATGAGCGCACCGGCCTGGAGAACGACGAGCTCTCTCGCTGTCACGCCATGATCCGCATCCCCAGCGTGGACGATTTCAGCTCGCTGAACCTGTCACAGGCGGTCCAGGTCGTGGCTTACGAACTGCGCACCGCGCTCCTGGCCGATGAGGCGAAAGTCCCGGAGGCCGAGATCGATCCGGACGAGGTGCCGGCCGACGCGGAGCAGCTTGAGCGATTCTTCACCCATCTGGGCCAGACCCTCGACGACATCGAGTTCCACAAGGGCCGCTCGCCGGTCACGATCATGTTGAAGCTGCGCAAGCTCTTCCTCAGGGCCCGCCCCGAACTGCGCGAACTGCGCATCCTCCACGGCATCCTCGCCGACGCCCAGCGCATGGCCGAGATCGCGCACAAAAAAGATTGACCCTGTGGGAGCCGCTTCAGCGGCTCCCACATTTCCCCCGCGCTAGAACAGATCGCGAACCAGCCCCACGAGCGCCCGGCTGAACGTCGCCGAGGCGATGACGACGGCGAGGGTCGCCGTCCAAACGGCAACCAGCAGCGCCCCATCGCGCTCGACCAGAGCGAACGCGAAAGCGATCAGCATGCCGCCGAACACGTAGTTGGTGAACGGGATCGGCAGGGCGAGCAGGATGCCGATGAGGATCATGATCGCGCCGGAAACAAGGGTGAACGGGCGTCGCGTGAGCCGTTGCAGCCGTGGTTTGCAGATCGTTTCGAGCCGCCGGGTGATCGGCTCGGCGCGATCGAGGAAACGCAACAGGCCCTCGCGAGACATCGTGCGTCGGCGCAGGAAGCCCGGGATCCAGGGATGTTCGAGGCCGAGCAGCATCTCCAGTCCGAGGGCGATCACCAGCACGCCCATGATGCCGCCGATGCCCAGCGGCACCGGAATAAAGTTGGGAATGGCGAGCAGGAGCAGCACGAAGCCGAAAGCCCGGCGCTGCAACGGCTCGAGCAAGGCCTCGACGGAAATCCGCTCCACGGGGGTCGCCAGCAAGACCGCCCGGAGCAGGGCGGTGGTCTTCTCTTCGCGCGCTTCGTTGGTGGTCATGAAACGACGATCACCGGCCGTGCTTGAACCGCGCCTTTACGCTCACTCCTGCGTGAGCGCCGCGCTCTCGCCGACCACGCTGACCAGCAGCTTGTCGATGCGGGCGCCGTCCATGTCGAGCACTTCGAAACGGATACCCTGCCAGACGAACGACTCGCCGGCGTGCGGGATGTGCCCGAAATTGGTCGTCACCATGCCGGCGGCCGTGCGGAAATCGTGCTCTTCCTCGTTGGGGAGGCGGTCGATCTGGAGAAGTTCGCGCAAGTCGTCGGCCGGCAGTGCCCCATCGACGAGCCAGCTTCCGTCCTCGCGACGGACGATGGGACCGTCGTGCGTGGTGTCGACGGTGGAGGGCGCGGTGGCACCGACCACGGCCGAGAGCAGGTCGTTGAGCGTGACCAGGCCTTCGATGTCACCGTATTCGTCCACGGCCAGGGCGAGCTGGGTGTCGGCGTCGCGGAAGGATTCGAGCAGGTCCAGGGCTCGCGCGGTCGCCGGCACGAAAAGCGGCCGGGAGACATGCTTGAACAGGTCCACCTCGCCCCGCTGAATGGAGCTGAATAGTGATTTCACTTCGACGGTGCCGATGACCTCGCTTTCGTCGCGGCGATAGACCGGGTAGCGGGAGTACGGCGTTTCACGAAGGACCTCGAGGTTGTCTTCCTGCGAGGCATTCATGTCGAGCCATGCAATCTTCATCCGCGGCGTCATCACCGAGCCAACCGTACGGTCGCCCAGGCGAAGCACGCGGTTGACCATATTGCGTTCGTCGAGGTCGAGGATGCCTTGCTCGGCGCTTTCCGCCACGAGCAGGCGGATCTCTTCTTCCGTGGCCGCCGACGCATCGCCGCGGCGCAAGCGGAGCACATGCAGGATGCCGCTGGAGAGATGGTTGAGCAGCCAGACCATCGGCAGGGTGATCCGCGAGATGACCAGCATGGGCACGGCGATCTGCGAGGCGATGCGCTCCGGCGCGGTCAGCGCGGCGCGTTTGGGCACCAGTTCGCCGATGACGATCTGCACCAGCGACATCAGCAGGAAGCCGAGGAGCCAGCCGATGATCTTCGCGTAGGGCTCCAGCCAGGCCGGCTCGCCGTCGTGGAGGAGGGCGGTGAACTGGGCGCCCAGTGTGTCGCCCGCCACGGCGCCGGTCACCAGGATGATCAGGGTCATGCCGACCTGCACCGTCGACAGGAAACGCTCCGGCGACTCGGCCAGGCGCAGCGCCACCCCGGCCCGGCGGCTGGTCCGCGCCATCTGCTTGAGGCGGCTCTTGCGCGAGGCTACGACGGACATCTCGGACAGCGCGAAGAACGCGTTGCCGAGGGACAGGACGAGGACGAGCAGGATTTCGGAGAGCATTGGGGGGATATATATCAGACCGCGGGGGTGGGGGTCGTGGCTTCTTTGCTTCGTTGGCTTTTCGCCGATGAATCGGCTCCTACATGTCTCTTCCGGTAACATAACGGTCACAAATCCCCCAGGTTCCCCCAGGCGACCCCATGTTTTCACTCCAGACGATGTTCGGTAAGGGCGACAAGTTCTATGGCCTGCTCGAGGCCAGCGCCGAGGCCGCACGCGAAAGCGCCAAGGCGATGCACGAACTGGTCACCCAGACCGACCGTACCCCGATCATGGCGGCCTTCAGCACCGCGCGCGCCCGTGAGAAGGCCCTGCACGGCCAGATCGGCGAGGAACTGGTCAATACCTTCGTGACCGCCCTGGACCGCGAAGACATCGAAGCGCTGAATTCCGCGCTGTACAAGATTCCCAAGACCATCGAGAAGTTCGCCGAACGCTACGTGATCGTTGCCGAACGTCTGCAGGGCATCGATTTCGGCCAGCGCGCGGCCCTGCTCGAGCGCTCGGCCGAGGTGGTCGTCGCCATGATCGGCCAGCTGCGCCAGGGCCTGAAAATCGACCCGGTGAAGAAGCTGCGCGACCAGTTGCAGGCGCTTGAATCGGAAGCCGACCGTCTCCTGCTCGATCCCTATCGCACGCTCTACGCGGAGGGCACCGACCCGCTGCGCGCCATTCTCGCCAAGGACCTGTTCGAGCTGGTGGAAAAGGCTGTCGACAAATGCCGCGACGTCGGCAACGTCGTCTATTCCATCGTGCTCAAGAACTCCTGAGGGCGGCGGTCCCATGAGCATGGTTATCGCGGTCGTCCTGATCGCCCTCGCGTTCACCTATATCAACGGTTTCCACGACACGGCGAACTCCATCGCCACCGTGGTCGCGACCAAGGTCCTCACGCCCGGCCAGGCCGTCCTTCTGGCCGCGGTCACCAATCTGGCAGGCGCCCTGTGGGGAACCGCCGTGGCGGCGACGATCGCCTCCGGGCTGATCGACACCGGCGTGGTGGATGTGGGCTCGCAGCTGCTGATCAGCGCGCTGCTCGGCGCCACCATCTGGAACCTCATCACCTGGTGGATGGGCCTGCCATCCAGCTCCAGCCACGCCCTGGTCGGCGGACTGTGCGGCGCGGCGCTGGCCGCCTCGGACGGCAACCTGCACTCGATCATCTGGTGGCAGGCCGGGGCACACTGGTGGCTGGGCAAGGGCGTCATGCCCAAGGTCATCCTGCCGATGATCGTCTCGCCCTTCCTCGGCTTCGTCATCGGCTATCTGCTGATGGGCGGGCTGTACGCGCTGCTCGGCTTCTTCTCGAGCCGCAAGGGCCCACTGCACCGTTTCGGCCGTACGCCCTTCGTCAACAGCTTCTTCGGCAAGGCCCAGATCGTCTCGGCCAGCGCGATGGGCCTGTCCCACGGCATGAACGACGCGCAGAAGAGCATGGGCATCATCGCCCTGGCCCTGGCCGGCGCCACCGCGGCGGGTCATTTCGACCACCTGCCGACGATCCTGCATTTCCTGCGTATTCCGCACGATCCGGCGGCGCCGGGTGGTTTCCCGATCCCGGTCTGGGTCAAGGTGGTCTGCGCCCTGACCATGGCCGCCGGTACCGCTGGCGGTGGCTGGCGCATCATCAAGACGCTGGGTCACAAGATGGTCAAGCTGCATCCGATCAACGGTTTTGCCGCGGAAGGCAGCTCGGCGGCGGTGATCCTGACCGCATCCATGCTTGGCGTGCCGGTGTCGACCACGCACAACGTATCCGCGTCGATCATGGGCGTCGGTGCGGCGAAGCGCTGGAACGCCATCCGCTGGTCCGTGGTCGAGCGGATGGTGTGGGCGTGGATCCTCACCCTGCCGATCACGGCGGGTATCGGCTACGGCCTGGTGAAGCTCAGCCGGCTCTTCCTCTGATTCAGAGCGCGTCGGCTTCGCCGTTGACGACCTGTTCGAGCTGGTCGCCGGTCGCACCGAGTTCTTCGATCAGGCGGGCGAGTTCGCGCTCGTCCAGGTAATCGTAGGGCCGGTTCTCGCAAAGGTGCAGATAGGGCGAGCCGTCGAGGTCGGCCTCGGCGAGGTAGCCGGTGCGCTGTTCCCAGTTGAAGCGAAGGCAGCGCCGCGCGTCCACGCCGGCCAGCGGGCCGATCGGGGTCGACAGGCGCAGGAAGCGCAAGCCCTCGGAATCTTCCAGCTCGGCCAGGTAGATGCCCTGATGGCGTCCGTCCGGCAGCTCCAGGTCGAAGCTGATGACATAAGGCTCATTCTGGCGGAGCTTGTGGACGCCGCCGACATGGGAGCGGATTGCCTCGAAGTGTCGCATGGCCGTGGGAAGGTCCGTCACTGGGAGGGTCGATGGTACGCTCCCTGCCGTTTCCAGACATGCACGAAACGATCATGACGGATGAACTCGACGACGACGAGGCCCGCGCGCTCCGCGCGACACGGATCATCGAAGCGGTGGCGGCGATTCCCCGCGGCCGCGTTGCCAGCTACGGGGCCATTGCCGCTCGCGCCGGTTACCCGGGACGCGCCCGCCTGATCGGCCGGGTCCTCGGCGATGCGCCCAACCGACTCGACCTTCCCTGGCACCGTGTGCTCCGGGCCGACGGACGGATTGGCATCCCGGCTGGGACACAGGGCTTTCGCGAGCAGTGCCGGCGGCTTAAGGCGGAAGGGGTCACCGTGAAGGACGGTCGCGTACCGATGAGTGCCTTCGGCCTTGACCATGACCTGGATCGCGCCATCTGGGGCTGACGCGGTGCAGCTCGCCTCAGCGATAAGTGATCTCGACCACCTGCCAGGCGGCGGAACGGTCCCGCTGCTGCGCATAGGCCAGGAGCGAGGCGTGAATTTGGCGCCGCGCCGACGCCATGTCGAGCGAGCGGACGATGGCATCCAGCCGGCGCCCGGGCGGACAATCGAGCGTGCCGTTCCGAAGCGGGCAACCCGGCTCGACAATGCTGCCAGCGAAGACGATTCGGCCACCTTGAGCGTGAGCCGACAGGGCGCCTCCGATCAGGGAGCACGCAAGAAAGGAAAGGGTGAGGCATCGAATCTGCATGTGCCTTCTCCACCGAAGGACGCGAACGGCCGATGGGCTGCGGATGCGGGCCCGGCTCCATTACCTGCTCCCTCGCCGTCAAAGAACATCGCTTTCATCCCAAATCGGAGTGAGCCCACAGCCCGTTCAGCTGTCAGCGCATAACGGATGAAAGCGCCGGTTTGTTAGCATGGAGGGATGCAGTCCCAGGCCCACGACCTCCTTCATTCCGTTTTTGGTTACCCCGAGTTCCGCGGCCAGCAGCAGGCCATCGTCGAGGAGGTCGCCAACGGTGGCGACGCCCTCGTCCTGATGCCTACGGGCGGCGGCAAGTCGTTGTGTTTCCAGATTCCCGCGCTGATGCGCCATGGCACCGGCATCGTCGTTTCGCCGCTCATCGCCCTCATGCAAGACCAGGTCGACGCATTGACCGAGGCCGGTGTCCGCGCCCGCTACCTCAACTCCAGCCTCGACTCGGCCACCCAGCGCGAGGTGGAGGAGTTGCTCCTCGCCGGCGATCTGGACATGCTCTATGTCGCGCCGGAACGCCTTCTCACCGGCCGCTTCCTTGGCCTGCTCGATCGCATTCCGATTGCCTTGTTCGCCATCGACGAGGCGCACTGCGTCTCGCAGTGGGGTCACGATTTCCGCCCCGAATACCGGGAACTGGCGATCCTCCACGAGCGCTTTCCCGAAGTACCGCGCATTGCCCTCACCGCCACGGCGGACGACCGCACACGCGAGGAAATCGTTGAAAGGCTCGGCTTACACGCGGCCCGCCGCTTCGTCTCGAGCTTCGACCGCCCCAATATCCGCTACCGCGTCGCACCGCGGCAGAACGCACGCCGACAGCTGCTCGACTTTCTGGATGCGCATCGCGGCGAAGCCGGCATCGTGTATTGCCTGAGCCGCCGCAAGGTAGACGAGACCGCGGCGTGGCTGGTCGAGGCCGGCGTCGAGGCCTTGCCCTACCACGCCGGTCTCGACGGTGAGACGCGTACGCGCCACCAGCAGCGGTTCCTTCGTGAGGACGCCGTGGTGATGGTGGCCACCGTCGCCTTCGGCATGGGTATCGACAAGCCCGATGTGCGCTTCGTCGCCCACCTGGATCTCCCTCGCAGCATGGAGGGCTACTACCAGGAGACCGGTCGTGCCGGTCGCGACGGACTGCCGGCCGAGGCGTGGATGGTCTACGGCCTGGGCGATGTCGTCACCATGAGCCAGATGATTTCGCAGTCCGAAGCCGGCGACGATCGCAAGCGGATCGAACGCCTCAAGCTCGACTCCCTACTCGGTTTTGCCGAGGCCACCCGCTGCCGCCGGCAGTTGCTGCTCGAGGCATTCGCCGAGGTCTATCCGCAACCCTGCGGAAACTGCGACAACTGCCTGGTTCCCCCCACGACCTGGGACGCCACCCTCGCCGCGCAGAAGGCCATGTCCTGCATCTATCGCAGCGGCCAGCGCTACGGGGCAGGTCATCTCATCGAAATCCTTCGCGGCGAAGCCGGAGAGCGAGTGCGCGACCTGCGTCACGACCAGCTCACCGTGTTCGGCGTCGGTGCGGATATGGATGCCACCCAATGGCGGTCGGTGTTTCGACAGTTGTTGGCGGCCGGCCTGATCGAAGCTGACCCCGAGGGCTATGGCACGCTGCGTCTGTCATCGACCAGCGGCCCCGTGCTGAAGGGCGAACGCAAGGTGTGGTTGCGCGAGGACGCACGTCCCGCCAAGGGCCGCCGGACCTCGCGGCCGTCGCCGGCTACCACGGGTGGATCGCTGGGTATCGAAGAGATCGAGCAGCCGTTGTGGAGCGAGCTGCGTCGCGTACGCTCGGAGCTGGCCAAGCAACATGGCGTACCCGCGTATGTCATCTTCCACGATGCGACCCTGCTGGCGATGCTCCGCGCACTGCCGGCGAACGAAGACGAACTGGGATCGATCAGCGGTGTGGGCGAGAACAAGCTCAAACGCTATGGCAAGGATTTCCTCGCGGTGCTGACGGCGAGTGGGGCCTAGCTTATTCTCGGCGAGCCTGAGCATATTCTCCGCGGAAGCTGAGCATATTCTCGTAGAAGCTGAGCATATTCTTAGATGTAAGGGGCTAGGCATGTGGGAGCTGCTTCAGCGGCGATAGCCAACGAAGCGGTGTAGCGGGCGAGTCCATCGCCGGCATAGCCGGCTCCCACATGCATGCTGTAAAGGAGTCCTCATGCACGACGCCACGCCACTCATCGCCACCATCGTCGGTGGACTCGTTCTCGCTTTCATCTTCGGCGCCATCGCCAACCGCCTTCGATTGCCGGTCCTCGCCGGCTATCTCGTTGCCGGTGTCGTGGCCGGGCCTTTCACGCCCGGCTATGTGGCCGACGCCGGTATCGCCCAGGAGCTCGCCGATCTCGGTGTCATCCTGCTGATGTTCGGCGTGGGGCTTCACTTCTCCTTGAAGGACCTGCTTTCGGTAAAGGCGATCTCCATCCCTGGCGCGGCCGTGCAGATGGGTGTCGCCACCGGCCTCGGCATGTTGCTTGGTTGGGCACTGGGATGGCCCCTCGCGCAGGGCTTCGTCTTCGGCCTGGCGTTGTCGGTCGCCAGTACGGTGGTGCTGCTGCGCGCGATGGAGGAACGCCGGCTGCTCGACAGCGATCGTGGCCGCATCGCGGTCGGCTGGCTGATCGTCGAGGACCTGGCCATGGTGCTGGCGCTGGTGCTCCTGCCAGCGATCGGCGGCTTCCTGGGTTCGGAGAAGGGCGGCACCACGCCGTCGATGGGCGAGTTGTTCGAGACCGTGGCCTGGACCATCGGCAAGGTCGTGGTTTTCATCGCCCTGATGCTCATCGTCGGCAAGCGTGTCATTCCCTGGACGCTGCAAGCCGTGTCGGCCACCGGTTCGCGCGAGCTGTTCCGCCTCGCCGTGCTTGCGATGGCCCTTGGCGTCGCCTTCGGCGCCGCCCACCTGTTCGACGTGTCGTTCGAACTGGGCGCCTTCTTCGCCGGCATGATGATGGGCGAATCGAAGTTGTCGCAGCAGGCGGCCGAAGAAACCCTGCCGCTACGCGACGCTTTCGCCGTGCTCTTCTTCGTTTCCATCGGCATGCTGTTCAATCCGCACATCCTCGTCGAGCATCCGTGGGTCGTGTTGGCTGCCTGCCTGATCATCATCGTCGGCAAGTCCGCCGCCGCGTTCGTCATCGTGCGGGCCTTTGGCCGACCGGTGAAGACCGCGCTGACCATCGCGACCAGCCTCGCGCAGATCGGCGAGTTCTCCTTCATCCTCGCCGCGCTCGGTGTGTCGGTGGGTCTGCTCAGCGAGCAGGCGCGCGACGTGATCCTTGCCGCGGCCATCGTTTCCATCCTGGTCAATCCGCTGCTGTTCGTGGCGCTGGATCGCTGGATCGCGAAGCACGATGCCGATGCGCCGGAGCAACATCCGGCAGCCGTCGGTGGCCACACGGTGCTGGTCGGTTTCGGTCGCGTCGGTCGCCGTGTGTTCGCCGAGCTGCGTGCAGCTGGTGCACGTGTACTGGTTATCGAAACCGACGAGGACGCCGTAAGAGCGTTGCGCGACTCGGGCGAAGCGGACGTGGTCATCGGCAATGCCGCCGCGACGCTGGTTCTGGCCGAAGCCAACCTCGTCAGCGCGCGGGCGCTGATCGTCGCCGTACCGGATCCGTTCGAAGCCGGGCAGGTGGTGCGTGCAGCTCGCCAACTTCGTGCGGACTTGCCAATCGTGGCTCGCGCCCACTCGCAGGAATGCATGGATCACCTCGCGGGGCTCGGCGCCAGCGAAGTGGTCTACGGGGAGCAGGAACTTGCGCACAGCATGTTCGAAGCAGCACACGGCGATCGCGCGCCGGTCGCCACGTCGGGTCACTGACCGCTACGCGGTTGTAACGTACCGGAGGCTACCGTAAACGGAATAGCACCCGCGACGAGGACTCCATGGCATCCCGGATCGAAGACTATGCGATGCTCGGCAACTGCCGAAGCGCTGCCCTGGTGGCACGCAATGGTTCCATTGATTGGCTGTGCGTGCCGCGCTTTGACGCAGCCGCCTGTTTCGCCGCGCTGGTGGGCGATGAAAGCAACGGACGATGGCGCGTCGCGCCCGCCGATCCCGATGCCGCTTGCCAGCGTCGCTACATCGACGGCAGCCTCGTGCTGGAAACGGAATGGCGAACCGCCACCGGCCGTGCCCGCGTCATCGACTTCATGCCATTCGCCGGTGAACAGGTAGGTGTGACCCGGATCGTGGAGGGTATCGAAGGGCGGGTGGACTTCGAAAGCATCCTCACCATTCGCTTCGACTACGGCAGCGCGGTGCCCTGGGTGAGCCGGGTCGACGAGCAGACGATCACGGCGGTGGCGGGGCCCGATCTGATCGTCGTTCGCAGCCCGATCGCGGTCGAAGGCGAAGGCATGCACAGCGTGGCCCGCTTCGTTGTGAACGCGGGCGACTCGGTGCCTTTTGTCATGGCCTGGGGGGCATCGCACCTGCCGCCGCCCGTGGCCCTGGACGCACACCAGGAACTGAAGGATTCGCTGGCCTTCTGGGAGAACTGGTCGGATCGTTGCAACGACTCCGGCGAATGGAGCGATATCGTGCGTCGCTCGCTCATCGTCCTCAAGGGCCTGAGCTACTTGCCTACCGGCGGTATCGTCGCCGCTCCCACCACCTCGTTGCCCGAACAGCCCGGCGGCGAGAGGAATTGGGATTACCGCTTCTGCTGGGCCCGCGATGCCACCTTCGTCCTGTCGGCCCTGGTCAACGCGGGCTACCACGATGAAGCCAGCGCCTGGCGCGAATGGGTGCGCCGCGCCGTCGCCGGCTCGCCCGACCAGTTGCAGGTGCTATACGGTCTGGCCGGCGAGCGTCGGCTCGAGGAATATGAACTGCCCTGGCTGGCCGGCTACGAGGGCGCCAAGCCCGTCCGCGTCGGTAACGCGGCCTCCGCCCAGTTCCAGCTGGATATTTTCGGCGAACTCGTCGGTGCCTTCGCGCACGCGGTACGCCATGGTGTGGCCTTGCAGCCCGACGCCGACGACGTGCAATCGGTGTTCCTCGAGCATCTCGAAAGCATCTGGCGCCTGCGCGACGAGGGCATCTGGGAAATCCGCGGCGAGCCGCGCCATTTCGTCCATTCCAAGGTAATGGCCTGGCTGGCATTCCAACGCGCGGCCGAGCAGAACCGTGACGGTCGCGACCCGGGCTTCGTCCGCCGTTGGCGCGCTGTTGCCGAAGAGATCAAGGCCGACATTCTCGCCAAGGGCGTGGACCCCGTGCGCGGCTGCTTCACCCAGTCCTACGGCTCGACGGAGCTCGACGCGAGCCTGCTCCTGGTGACGCTCACCGACTTCCTCCCACCGGACGATCCGCGCATTGTCGCCACCGTCAGAGCCATCGAGGAGGATCTCCTCGTCGAAGGCTTCGTCCGTCGTTACGACACGCGCAGCGGCGTGGATGGCTTGCCGCCGGGTGAAGGCGAGTTCCTGCCATGCAGCTTCTGGCTGGTGGAAAACTATGTGCTGCTGGGGCGGATGGACGAGGCGAGGACGCTTTTCACCCGTCTGGTGGGGCTCGCGAACGACCTCGGATTGCTCGCGGAGGAGTACGATCCACGGTCGAAACGACTACTGGGCAATTTCCCACAAGCCTTTTCCCACGTAGCGTTGGTTAATGCCGCTTTCAGTCTCGCGCATGGTTTCAGCGCGACTGCCGACAGCCACGCTTCCCCCAATACCACCGATCCCCAAGGAGTCCGTGCATGAGCCAAGCCCAATCGAAGCGCGTTACCGCGCGCGCTCACCCGGCCGACCCGTGTACCGTCGTGATTTTCGGCGCTGCCGGTGACCTCACCAGCCGCCTCGTCGTTCCCGCCTTGTACAACATGCGTCGTACCGGCCTGTTGTCCGACAATTTCTCCGTGATCGGTTTCAATCACGGCAAGATGGCCGACAACGCCTGGAAGAAGGGCCTGCACGGCGCGCTCGAGCGCTATGTCGGCAATGCCGGCGCCAAGCTCGACGAGGACGCATGGGGCTGGCTGAGCAGCCAGATGAGCTATCACGCCGGTGACTTCGACGACCTCAGTGCGTTTCAGAGCCTGGCGATCAAGCTCAAGGACGCCGAGCGCCGCCGCGGCACGCAGGGCAACGTACTCTTTTACCTGGCAACGCCGGAACGTTTCTTCGGCGACGTGATCGAACAGCTGAAAAATGCCGGCCTAGTCGACGACGGCGGTGCGGATGGCCGATTCTGGCGCCGCGTGATCATCGAAAAGCCATTTGGCCACGACCTCGCCTCGGCGCATGCGCTGAACGAACGCATCCTCAAGGTGCTGCGCGAAGACCAGATCTATCGCATCGACCATTTCCTGGGCAAGGAGACGGTGCAGAACATCATGGCGTTCCGTTTCGCCAATGGCCTGTTCGAGCCGATCTGGAATCGCGACCGCATCGACCACGTGCAGATCACCGTGGCCGAAACCGTGGGCGTGGAGCGTCGCGGTTCGTTCTACGAGCAGACCGGCGCGCTGCGCGACATGGTGCCCAACCACTTGTTCCAGCTGCTGGCGATGGTCGCCATGGAGCCACCGACCTCGTTCGATGCCGAAGCCGTGCGCACGCGCAAGGCCGAGACGATCGAGGCGATTCGCCCCATCCAGCCCGAAGACGCGGTGCGCGGCCAGTACGGTCCGGGCGCGGTGAACAACGAGCTGGCCACCTCGTACCGCGAAGAACCGAACGTGGCGCCGGACTCGGTCACCGAGACCTTCGTGGCGATGAAGTTGTCGATCGACACCTGGCGTTGGTCGGGCGTGCCGTTCTATCTGCGCACGGGCAAGCACATGGGCCGACGCACGACGGAGATCGCGATTCGCTTCAAGTCCGCGCCGTTCGCGCCGTTCCGCGGCACCGGCATGGACGCATTCGGTCCGGACTGGCTGGTCCTGCAGATCCAGCCGGATGAAGGTATCTCGTTGCAGTTCGACGTGAAGCGTCCCGGCCCGCGCGTTGAACTTGCACCGGTACGCATGGACTTCAAGTACGCCGACTGGTTCCGTGCCGAGCCGAACGTGGGCTACGAAACGCTGCTCTACGATTGCATGACCGGTGACGCCACGCTGTTCCAGCGTGCGGACATGGTCGAGGCCTGCTGGCGCGCCGTGCAGCCGATCCTCGACGATTGGGCACAGCGTACGCCCGCCGATTTCCCGAACTATGCCTCGGGCAGTGCAGGCCCGGCCTCGGCCGACACGCTACTGGCTCTTGGTGGCCGTTCGTGGCGCCCGCTGAACTCCGCCGCGGAGCTCAATGCGCGGCGTACCGCCAAGCCCAAGGTAGAAGCGTCGGCCTCGGCCGAGAAGAAGCCGGCAGCACGCAAGACGGCCAAGCGTGCAGCCGCCAATAAGACGGTTCGCGTTGCCGCTTCGAAGAAGGCTGCACCGGCTCGCAAGGTCGCCGTGAAGAAGGCGGCGGTGAAGAAGGCTCCTGCGAAGAAGGCCGTGGCGAAGAAGGCCGCGGCGGCACGCAAGGCTGCGCCGGTGAAGAAAGCACCGGTTGCGATGAAGAAGGCGGCGGTCGCCAAGCGTGGACGCAAGAAGTAACTGCGCCGCGTCCGCTCGCAGACTAGGGCCCGGCGTATGCCGGGCCTTTTTTGTGTGGGAGCCGGCTACGCCGGCGACTGGGTTGAGGCAACCTGGCTATCGCCGCTGAAGCGGCTCCTACATAGAGCTCCCACATAGAGCAGACTTGCCTGAGCTGATCACCCGCCGTGATCGTCCTTCTTGTCGTGACGCTGCGGGGCCGCCTGCTTTGGTGCCGACGCGCGATTTTCGTGCTGCGGTTCCGGACGCTGGGGCGCGGCCCGCGGCTGTTCGCGGTGTGGCTCCACGTGTTGCGGCTGCGGGCGTTGCTGCTCCACACGCTGCGGCGCCGGGCGCTCCTGCACGGATGGGCGCTCGAACTGTTGCGGCCTCTGCGGCTGGGGAAGCGCCTGCGGCCGTGGCGCATCGGCAGCACGTTGCTGCGCTTCGGCTCGAGAGCGTTCAACGTCCTGTTCCCGTGAATCGATCCGCTGCTGCGGGAGCTGTTGCTGCCGCGGGTCGACACGCGTGGGCTGCGCCATCTGTTGCGGATGCGCATCCTGCCGCTCGGGTTGCGCGGCTCGCTGTTGCTCGCGAGGGTCGATGTGCGGCACCTGACCAGCGACTCGCTGCCGCGGATCGAAGCGCGTCGGCTCATTGCGTGTGGCGTTCTGGACGGCTTGTGTCTGGCCCGGACGCGACGGTTGCCCGGCGATTTGTCCAGGGCGGAGCGACTGCCCTACGTTCGGGCCGCGGGCATCCGCCGGGTTGCCCGGCCGCTGGGCGAAGTCGGGCGCGCGTCCACCGCCACGCTGCTCATCGGCACGTTGTTCCTGCGCACGTTGCGCCTGCGGAGGAGGCAGGGCAGGGCGTGCGTTGGGTGCGGTGGGGTGGGTCATCCCCGCGGTGAAGTTCGGCCGCTGCATGTGGGCGTAATCAGGCTGGACGGGCCGGGGCGCCGCTGCGATCGGCGCGGGCCGTCCGCGGTTGTCGATGCGGTTGTTGAAATCGTGTCGATTGTCGATGTGCGTCGAGCGATCGATGTTGACCGTGCGGTTGATCACCGTTGTACGGTTCACGGGATAGGGGTGGTTGTCGTAGACGATCGCAGGGCGCCCATAGTGCGGGCCGCCGGGGCGACCACCGCCCCACGAGGTATTCCAGGCGTTCCAGCCCCAGCGAGGCGGTTCGCGGTGTTCGTGCGAAGAGAATAGTTGTCCGACGAGCACACCGACGCCGAAGGAGACCAGACCGGTGACGACAAGATCGTCCTGGCGGGGCGGCGCCTCATACCAGCCTTGCGAATAGACGCGGGTAACGATGGGTTCGCCATATACCGTATCCGGATCGTAGTCGGGCACGTAGACCACGTCGGGCTCCGCAGGCTCGATCAGGATGGTCTGCGCGGGTGCCGCGACAATGCCGCCGTCCTCAGCGACGGTTTCATCGTCGGAGGGGCCGCGGGGATCGATCTGGACGACCTGCTGCGCAGAGTTCTGCAGGTTGCCGTGCGCGCGAGCGCGGCCGCGCATGACCTGGATAGCGTTCATGACATCGGTGGGCTCGCTCGCGTAAGCGGCGCCCAGGGCGGCGGTCCACTCGGTGTTGTTGGCCAACTGGTCGAGCACGGCGGGAAAGGCCACCAGCGACTTCACGCTCGGATCCCAAGGCTGGCCATCGGCGGCATCAATGAGCGCGCTGCCGGTCAGGTTTCTGTTTTGCTGCAGGAAATCGCGGGCGGCGCCGACGTCGTCCGGATGTGTGGAAGCCGCCAGTGTCTGCGCGACGAGACGGTCGGGGAACAGGGCGATCGGCGCCACGAGTGCATAAAGCTGCTCCGCCGTCGGCGGCTGATACGCAGGTGCCTGCGTCATGGCGGATGCGGGAGCGGCGGCAGTTGTCGCGGCGACCGGTGCCTGTGCGTCGGCTGGCGCCTGGCGCTGGCAGCCGGCAAGGGCGCCGATGAGTGATACGGACAGGACGGACATCATCGAGACATCCGGTGCGAATCGCTTGATCACCATGAATTCCTTTGCTCGTTCATTGGGCCGTTGTGGATTCAGCTTCGACGAATCGAGGTGACTGATGGCTGTCTGAAACCTGATTCCGCAAGGACTTGCCGATGTCGTTCATCGTCGCGTCGGCATCGGTTGCGTCTGTTTTCTCGCTGCAGTGCAGCAAAGCAGGCATCCGACTGGGCCTTCGGGGCACTTTCATCGTCGGCCACCAGGAAAACCGACGCTGTGCAGCCATTTAGCCGCAGCCATCGAATGTCTCACTCACGCATGGATCGATCCAAATGCCCTATGAGATTTTCCGCAGTGCAGTATTTTCATAATTTAACTATTATCTTCAATAACAGTGAGTTGTAATCATTTGTACGACTTTAGATCGAGTTAAAAAATCGGTTGACAACGTTGTCACCGGACCCTAAAAATCCGCTCCGTAACAACGTTGCAACAGCGACACGCTGCGGTCCCCCAGCGCGCAGGGCAAGCGACTCATTCAATGGAACGCACGACGAACGCAGGCGAGAGCTTGCGCGGTGTCGTTCGTCCCGAAAAAACCATTCTCGTCCCCAGGAGATAGATGTGAATTACCGGATCAGCGCCCTTTCCATGGCCATCATGGCCGGGCTGTTCGCCACGGGCACCGCCATGGCGCAGGACGCCGGCGCGACCCCCACGCCCGCCACGACCACCAAGAAGGCCGAGCCGGCCAAGGCAGCGGCCAGCGATGCCGACGCGCAGAACGCGGCGAACCTCGAGGGCGTGACGGTCACCGGCATTCGCGCCAGCCTGCAGAAGTCGTTGGACCTCAAGCGCAATTCGGACTCCATCATCGAGGCCATCTCGGCCGAAGACGTGGGCAAGTTCCCGGATCGCAACGTCGCCGAATCGCTGTCCCACCTCCCGGGCATCAGCGTCGACCGTAACTTCGGCGAAGGCGACAAGGTCAGCATCCTCGGTACCGATCCGGCGCTGAATCGCCTGTTGCTGAATGGCCAGACCCTGGCGTCGACCAACTGGACCTCCGATCCGAACAACCCGGACAGCCGCTCGTTCGACTACAGCCTGCTCACCTCGGAAATCATCGGTAACGCGCAGGTCTACAAGACCCCGCAGGCGAACATCGACGAGGGCAGCATTGGCGGCACCGTCATCGTCAATACGCGTAAGCCGCTCGACCTGAAGGCAAACACGCTGACCGGCAACGTGAGCTATGGCTATAACGACCGCGCCGATACCGGCAAGCCGAATGCCTCCATGCTCTACAGCTGGAAGAACAACGATTCGACCTTCGGCGTGCTCGGTTCGGTCATGCATTCCGATCGCATCATCGATCGCCAGGGCACCGAGATCTTCGGCTACCAGCGCGCGAACGATCCGACCGATACCGATCCGAACCACCAGTTCAACCCGAACGTCGTCGCACCCGGCACCAAGGGCGTGTACCCGACGGCGATCAACACCGCGTGGTTCCAGCAGCAGCGCAAGCGTGACGGTGTGTCGACCGACCTGCAGTGGAAGCCGAACGATGCGTTCGAGCTGAACTTCACCGGCCTGTACGTCACCGAGAAGTTCGACAACTTCAACCAGAGCCATTACGGCGACTGGTCGGGCAGCGCTCCGGATGCCACCGCCCTCAATTTCCAGAACGGCGTCGGCACGAGCGGCTCCTACGGCCCGGGCGCGGCGACCTACCTCGACGGCTACGAGCGCGAGTCGAAGGTCAACACCGGCACCGCGCAGCTGCGCGCCGACTGGTACGGTGACGGCTGGTCGGCGACGAGCCAGGTCGGCTATACCGGTTCCACGGGTGGTTCCGAAGGCATCTGGAATGCACAGTTCCAGGGCTTCGGTGGCTACAACTGGAACCTCGACGGCCAGCACCCGCAGATCAACTTCAACAGCCCGGACAATCCGGCGGCGATGCTCGCGCACGGTGCGGGCTTCAGCTACGCGCCCAGCTACGATCGCGAGCGTTACTTCCAGACCGATTTCCGTCATGACGTGACGTGGGGTCCGTTGAACCAGATCGAGGTCGGCATCAAGGCGACCAATCATCTGAACGGCCAGGACGCCTATGCAGCGCGCATTCCGTCGCCGGACGGCAGTGGTGTCTCGCTGGCCGATGTGGACGGCGGCGGCACGCCGGGCGGTTACCTCGGTGGCCTCGACGGCACCGGCAGCATGGCCAACTGGACGACGATCAGCCGCGGCGGCCTGCAGGACTACGTCAACAGCCTCGTCACCAGCACGCCGCTGGATCCGAAGGCGACGTACAGCATCGCGGAGCAGAATCGCGCCTTCTACATCCAGGGTGACTTCTCCGGCGATTCCTACCGCGGCAACCTCGGCGTGCGTTACTACCGCACGCGTGACACCGTGAATGGCTACAACAGCATCGGTCCGGACCAGTACGCGCCGGTGAACAAGCGCAGCACGTATCACGACTGGCTGCCGTCGTTCAACATCGCCTATGACCCGATCGAAGACGTGACGCTGCGCTTCGCCGCGGCGCAGACGATGGCTCGCCCGCGCTACCAGGAGATGACCCCGTACATCGCACTGGACGATCGCACGCTGACCGGCTCGGGTGGCAACACGGATCTGAAGCCGTACAAGTCGACCAACTACGATGCGTCGGCCGAGTGGTACTTCTCGGAAAACAGCGTGCTGTCCGCGGAGTTCTTCTTCCGTCGCATCTCCGGTTACATCCTCAACACCAACGTCAAGCAGACGCACTACAACCTGACCAACCTGCGCGACGACGTGTATGACATGGAGATCCCGGTGAATGCCGGCGTGGCCAAGGTCAAGGGCGTGTCGCTGACCTACCAGCAGAACTTCAAGTACGGTTTCGGCATGCTGGCGAACTACACGTACTCCGATGCGAGCACGAGCAACGACTTCCCGCTGCCGTACAACTCGAAGAACGCGTTCAACCTCAGCCCGTACTATGAGAAGGGACCGTGGGATGCCCGCGTGACCTACAGCTGGCGCTCGGCGTACTTCACCCAGATCGCACAGCTGCAGTCGGCACAGATCACCGGTATCTTCCGTGAACTCGATGCTTCGATCGGCTACCAGGTAAACGATCACATGCGCATTTCGCTCGATGGCACCAACCTGCTCGACGAAACGTACTACGTGTACAACAACACGCCCGCGGAGCCGCTCAATGCTTACAAGAACGGCCGCACGTACACGCTGACGCTGGGCTTCAAGCTGTGATGCGCCGCGCGTCGCTGGCGGTGGCGGCCTGGCTTTTTGCCAGTGCCGCCATGGCCGCCATGCCGGTGGAGAGGGATCTCTCCGCCGGCTGGCGGTTCCGTCTCGCTCCCGGAGCGGAGCCAGCGATCGCGCAAAAGGCCCCGACGGACTGGCAACCGGCGATCGTGCCGGGTGCCGTCCAGACGGACCTGCTGGCCCTGGGACGGATCGGTGATCCGTTCTGGCGTGACAACGAGGCCGGTCTCCAGTGGATTGGCCTGGCCGATTGGGACTACCAGCTTTCGTTCGACGTCGACGCGGCCGCGCTCAAGCGTGGCCACGTCGATCTCGTTTTCGACGGCCTCGACACCTTTGCCGAGGTCAGCCTCAACGGCAAGAAGCTGCTCGCCGCGGACAACATGTTCCGTCGCTGGCGCCTGCCGGTGAAAAACACGCTCCATGTCGGCAGCAACACGCTGCTCGTGCATTTCCAATCCCCTATTTCCCGTCTGCAGCCCTGGCTGCTAAAGCAGCCGTACGCGCTGCCGGGTGAATTCGATTCTTCCTTCGGCGACGAGCCGAAGGGCAAGCAGACCTCCAACTACGTCCGCAAGGCCAACTACCACTACGGCTGGGACTGGGGTCCGCGTTATCTCGCCGCCGGCATCTGGCGGCCCGTGCACCTGGACAGCTGGGACGACCTGCGCCTTGCGGATTTCCATATCGCCCAGGCGAAGGTGGACCAAGCCAGTGCGCACGTGGAGGCGCAGGTCGAGCTGCATGCCGATAAGGCCGGGCTGGCCAAGGTCGCCGTCGAATGGACCGCGCCGAACGGGAAGCATGGCGCGCAGGAGCGCGACGTGACGCTGGTGGTTGGCGAGAATCATGTCGCCGTTCCCCTCGACATCGACCATCCGCAGCGCTGGTGGCCGGTCGGCTACGGCGATCCGAACCTCTATCGCTTCCATGCCCGCGTGAGCGCGGCCGGTGCGACCGTCGCCGAAGCCGATCGTGAGACCGGCCTGCGCAGCGTGGAACTGCGCCGCGACAAGGACCAGTGGGGCAGGGGCTTCGCCTTCGTGGTCAACGGCGTGCCCATCTTCGCCAAGGGCGCCAACCTGATTCCGTTCGACAGCTTCCCCGCGCGGGTCACCACGGCGCGCATGGAAGCGATCCTGAGCTCGGCGCGCGACGCCAACATGAACATGCTGCGCATGTGGGGCGGCGGCACCTATCAGGACGACGCGTTCTACGCCGCGGCCGACCGCATGGGCCTGATGATCTGGCAGGACTTCATGTTCGGTGGCGCCATCACGCCTTACGACCCGGCGTTCCGCGAAACCTCACGCATCGAAGCGGTGGAGCAGGTCACGCGTCTGCGCGACCACCCGTCCATCGTGCTGTGGGCCGGCAACAACGAGGTGCAGACCGGTTGGGAGTCCTGGCCGGATCGCGAGGACTTCCGCAAGTTCATCAATGCCGACGAAGTGCGTCGCATCGACGAGGGCATGCGCGACCTGTTCGGCAAGACCTTGCGCAAGGTCGTCACCGACCTTTCTCCGCAGACGCCTTACTGGGCCAGCTCGCCGAGCACCGATTTCGACGGCGAAGCCAATGTCGAGAACGACGGCGACTTCCATTACTGGAAGGTGTGGTCCGGCTCCGAGCCCATTTCGCACTACCTCGATATCACGCCGCGCTTCCAGTCCGAGTACGGCCTGCAGTCGTTCCCGGTGATGGCGACGATCAAGGCCTTTGCCGAGGCTGGCGACATGCAGCCCGAATCGAAGGTGATGCGTGCCCACCAGAAGTTCGCCAATGGTGACGGCAACCAGCGCTTGCTGCTGTACATCCGCCAGGAGTATGGCGAACCGAAGGATTTCCCCTCGTTCGTGTACCTCAGTCAGGTCATGCAGGCCGAAGGCATCGAGCTGGCCGCCGAGCACCTGCGTAGCGCGCGTCCGCGCAGCATGGGCTCGCTGTACTGGCAGCTCAACGATGTCTGGCCCGGCGCGTCCTGGGCCAGCGTGGACTACTTCAATCGCTGGAAGGCCTTGCAGTTCCACGCGAAGCGTTTCTACGCGCCGGTGGACGTGGTGCCGTTGCGCCGCGATGGCAAGACCGAGGTGTTCGCCGTGTCCGACCGCACGTCGGACTTTGACGCCACCCTGCGCACGCGCGTCTACGACATGGGCGGCAAGCTGCTTCGTGACGAAAGCCGTCCCGTGCACGCCGCCGCGCTTTCCAGTACGAGCGTCGAGCGCGTGGAGGATGCCGCGCTGCTCAAGGGCGCCGACCCCCGCCACACCGTGATTGCCTTTGACCTGATCGAGCAGGGCAAGACCCTCGCCCATCACCTGTTGTACTTCGGTGCGGCGCGTACGCTCGCGTTGCCAAAGCCGGAGCTAACCACCACGCTGCACGACAGCGGACACGGCATCGTGCTGACGGTCAGCGCGAAGCGGCTGGCACGTGCCGTGTGGATCGATACGGGCGACCTCGACGTGCGCCTGTCCAGTAACGCTTTCGACCTGCTACCGGGCGAGAGCGTCGATATCGTGATCCACGGCAACGTCGAACTCGATACGCTCCGTCATGCTTTGTCGGTACGCTCGCTGGTCGATGCCCTGAAGGAGAGTCAGCCTTGAATCCCCGTCGTCGTAATCTCATCAAGTGGATGTCGCTGGTACCCAGCGTCGCCCTGGTCGGAGGGATCAGCGCGAACGCGTTCGCTGCCTCGCGGTTCCCCAGCAAGCGACCCCCCGTGGGCCAGCGCAAGTTCACCAGCGACGCCGTCGAGGCCGTTATCGCCGCGACGAAAAAGAAGATCGCCGACCCCGAACTGGCCTGGCTGTTCGAGAACTGCTTCCCCAACACGCTCGATACCACGGTGGAAGTCGGTCGCCTGGATGGCTACGAAGACACTTTCGTCGTCACCGGTGACATCGACGCCATGTGGCTGCGCGATTCCTCGGCCCAGGTCTGGCCCTACCTGCCGCTGGCGCCGAAAGACGAAGCGCTGCGCAAGCTGTTCCGTGGCCTGATCCGCCGCCAGGCCCGCTGCATCGCCATCGATCCGTACGCCAATGCCTTCCTTCCCGATCCCAAAGGCAAGAGCAAGCTGGACTGGGCGCAGGCCGACCAGACCGACATGCATCCCGGTGTCGCCGAGCGTAAGTGGGAAGTCGATTCGCTCTGTTACCCGGTACGCCTCGCGCACGGGTACTGGCAGACGACTGGCGACCGCGAGCCGTTCGACGATGCATGGCGCGCCGCGACCCGCCGCATCGTCACCACCTTCCGCGAGCAGCAGCGCAAGGACGGCCCGGGTCCGTATCACTTCCAGCGCCAGTCGCCCAACCCGACCGAAAGCCAGTTCCTCCACGGCTACGGCCAGCCGACCCGCCCGGTGGGCATGATCCACCAGATGTTCCGTCCGTCGGACGACGCGACGGTGTATCCATTCAACATCCCGGGCAACCTGTTCGCCGTGGTGACCCTGCGTCGGCTCGCGCAAATGCACGGTAGTTTCTATGGCGACCAGGGTTTTGCGGACGAATGCCATGCCCTTGCCGACGAGATCGCCGCGGCGGTCGAACAGTACGGCGTGATCAAGGATCCGGCGGGCGACTACTGGGCTTACGAGGTCGACGGGTATGGCAACCAGCTATTCATGGACGATGCCAACGTGCCGAGCCTTCTCGCACTGCCCTATCTCGAGAGTGCGCCGCACGATGCGCGCTACCGGCGCACGCGTGACCGCGTCTGGAGCACGCACAACCCTTATTTCTTCAAGGGCAGCGCCGGTGAAGGCATCGGCGGTCCGCACGAAGGCCTGCGCATGATCTGGCCGATGTCGATCATGATGAAAGCCTTTACCACGGACGACGTGGCCGAGCAGCGCCAGTGCCTGCACTGGCTGAAGACCACGCATGCCGGTACTGGCTTCATGCACGAGGCATTCGATCAGGACGATCCGAAACAGTTCACCCGCGTGTGGTTTGCGTGGGCCAATACCTTGTTCGGCGAGCTGGTGGTCCACCTCGCCGACAAACATCCCGATTCCCTGCGTCGCGTCTGACGCGACGCCAGAACTGGAGCGATTCATGGTTACCCGTCGACGTTTTCTGCAAGGGATGGCCGCTGTTTCGGCCGTCGGTCAGCTTGGTTCCCTCACCGCGCTGGCCGGTGGTGTTCACAAAGGCCTGAACGCGCCACCTGCCAGCGGCGGCACCGCTGCAGATGGTGTCTTGCGTTACGTCGACGTCTTTGTCGGCTCGGACGGCCACGGTCACACCTACCCGGGTGCGACGCGGCCGTTCGGCATGGTCCAGCTCAGTCCGGACACGAACAACGCCGAATGGGATGGCTCCTCGGGCTATCACCAGGGCGACGGCTCGATCATGGGCTTCTCGCACACGCACCTGTCCGGCACCGGCGCGGCCGACATGCTCGACTTCCTCGTCATGCCCGCGATGGGCGCGGTTCGCCTGCAGCCGGGCGATCGCGACTTCGACGGCGTGAACTACGTGTCGCGCTTCGACGCCAAGCACAAGGGCGGGCAGAAGGCGGAGAAAGGCTACCGCACGCACGTCAAGGGCTACCGTTCGCACTACACGGGCGAGCAGGCGCACCCGGGCTACTACCGCGTGAAGCTCACCGAACACGACATCCTGGCCGAGCTCACCGCGACGCTGCGTGCCGGCATGCATCGTTATACGTTCGCAAAGGACGGCGAAGCCCACCTGCTGGTGGATCTCGCACATGGCTACCAGGACAACATCGAAACGCCGACCCGTCTCAGCGATGTCGAGCTGACCCTTGTCGGCAACGACACCGTGGTCGGTGGCCGCCGCGTTTACCAGTGGGCGACCGGGCGCGTGATCTACTTCGCCATGAAGCTCTCCCGGCCAATCGTCAGTGCCACGCTGTATAGCGACGACAAGGCGCTACCCAGCGGCACGACAACGATCAAGGGCGATCAGCTGAAGGCGGCCTTGCATTTCGACAAGGCGTCCGCTGAGCCCCTTCTGGTGAAGGTCGGTATTTCCGGCGTCGACATCGATGGCGCGATGCGCAACGTGGACAACGAGATTCCCGGCTGGGATTTCGACGGCGTTCGCGCCTCGGCCGAAGCCGAATGGGAGCGGGAACTCTCGCGCATCCGCATCGAATCGTCCTCGGACAAGATCAAGCGCACCTTTTATAGCTCGCTGTACCACACCATGCTTGCGCCGACCGTGTTCAGCGACTTCGACGGCCGCTATCGTGGCATGGACAAGGCAGTGCATACGCTGCCCGAAGGCCGGCACAACTACAGCACCTATTCGCTGTGGGATACGTACCGCGCCGAGCATCCGCTATTCACGCTGTACCAGCCCGAGCGGGTGCCCGACCTGGTCGACGGCCTCGTGCGCCTTGCCGTGGAAAGCCCGAGCGGTGCGCCGGTATGGCCGCTGCAGGGTATCGAGACGGTGTGCATGATCGGCTACCACTGCGCCCCGGTGATCGCCGAGGCGCAGGCCAAGGGCTTTACCGGCATCGACTACGCGAAAGCCTGGCCGGTACTTCGTCGTCGCGCCCTGCAGGACGATTACTTTGGCCTGCCGGCCTTCCGCGCGAAGGGCTATATCCCCAGCGACAAGGAAGGCGAGGCGGCCAGCAAAACCCTCGAGTACTCGTACGACGCCTGGGCCGTGGCACAGATGGCCGATGCGCTTGGCCATGCGGATGACGCAACGCTCCTGCGCACGCAATCGCAGAACTACCGCAACGTGTTCGACAAGGACACCCAGTTCGTCCGGCCGCGTGCGGACGACGGCAGCTGGTTGCTCCCCTTCGATCCGATCGCGATCGGTCATTCGAAGCGCTGGCGCGACTTCACCGAATCGAACGCCTGGCAGGCGACCTTCCTCAATCAGCACGACGTCTACAACTACATGACGCTGTTCGGTGGGGAGGCGGCCTTCGAGACCAAGCTCGATGCCTTGTTCAACGCGGATCCGGCACTGCCGGACAATGCGCCGCCGGATATCGCGGGCATGGTCGGGCAGTACGCTTTCGGCAATGAGCCGGGCCATCACATGCCCTACCTCTATGCGTACTCCGGGTCGCACTACAAGACCCAGGCGCGCGTGCGCATGCTGCTGGAGTCGATGTACCTCCCCGAGCCCGACGGCCTTCCCGGCAACGAGGATTGCGGCCAGATGAGCGCCTGGTACGTGATCAGTGCGATGGGCCTGTACGCGGTCGACCCGGTCAGCACGAATTATGTTTTCGGCAGCCCGCTGCTCGACCGCGCGGAAGTGCAGGTTGGCGGTGGCCGTACCCTGGTGATCGAGGCCAAGGACAACGGCCCGGGCCGGCCCTATATCCAGTCGGTGAGCTGGAACGGTCAGCCCTGGACGAAGAGTTGGATCAGTCACAAGGAACTGGCTGCCGGTGGCACCCTGGCTTTCGTCATGGGCGACACGCCCAACCAGGCCTTTGGCAAGGCCAGGGCCGACCGGCCGCCATCCTTCGGTGCCGCAGCGGTCTGAGCGTCACTCGTTCACGGAGGCTAGACCCCGTAAGCTCCAACCTGACCCCGCCGGGAGCATCCGGCTGGGGAAGGGGCCGCCACATGTCGTACGCCGGACGTATGTATTTCCGAATGTTCTCGCCAGGTCTGGTGATCCTCGGCGTGGGAGCAGTCGCGGCGGCGGCGATGAAGGCCGTACAGCAGGTACCCGGGCGACTGGGCATTCTTTCCCTATATTCCAATCTGCCGGGCTGGATCGTTGCCGGGTCGATTACCGTAGCCGTTGGCTGGGTGGCCGTGCAGGCCGTCCGGGTGAAGCTATGGGATCGTGGCGCGATCGCCAGCTGCTATGTCTGCGGCTGCCTGTTGAGCACCGCACGGGCGTCCCGACGGGGGCTTGGCATGACGCGCCATTGCCTGGGCTGCGGCAAGGTGCATGGCGTAAACCATCGACTGGCACCGGCGGTGGTGCCGTTGGCCGTGGCGGTGACCGCTGTCACGGACACCGCGACCGCTCAGGTCAGGCGCGTGCGTTCGTTACCGTAAGACGGTGACCGACCCGCTCAAGCAGCGAGCGCAGGGCTTCGGCGTCCTCCACGCTGGCGTCATCCTCCAGGGATAGCCATAGCGTATCACCGGAAATACCGTGGATCTTCTCGTTGAATTCAATTTCGATGGCGACTTTGCCACCGGGCTGGACAACCGATACCGCGAAATTACGTGCCTGCACGCCTTGTATCCCCTGGTGAACCTTCTCTCGGATGGGGCCATGTTACCCATCCGCGGCGAAAAATGGTGTCCGTGTCCGGTGATGCGTGATCGACGGCACGTTCACTCCGGCCCCACGCGACATTGGGGCTAATCGGATCACGAGGAGGACACCATGCTGCAACTGAATCCACCACTTCCGATGAACACCCCCAAGGGCGAAGGCTTCGCGCATTTCCTGATCGACTATGGACCGGAGTCGGATCTCTACTGGACCGTGTTCATCACCGAAAGTGGCGAGATCTGGACCTTCGCCAACCGTGAGGTGCGTGCTTCGAAGAATATTACCCTTGGGCGCACGTCTCCCTCACTCCCGCGTCCGATGCCACCGGCCCGACGTCCGGCCGCCGTGGAGGCGCGCGAACCGGGTGTTGTCTCGTTCGCCGTGGCCGACGGGCAGATGTGAAATGACGAAACTGGTATCGTCCGCCTAAAGCCCGGACCGCCTCCGGCCGATAACCCAGTTCGAATCACATTGCAGTACGGGGCGCGACGATGGGTATGTTCGGATGGGTGCGCGGCAGACGCAGCGCCCGCAGGGAGCGCGCGATCATCGCCGCACTCTCGCGCAGCCAGTCGGTCGTCGAATTCGGCCTCGACGGTGTGGTGCGCTCGGTCAACGAGCGCTTCCTTACGGCACTGGGCTGCCGCGCCGAAGCCGTGGTCGGCCAGCCTCACAGCCAGTTCTTCGAAGTGGATGACGCCGAACACCTCTGGCGTGCCCTGAGTCGTGGCGAGCAGGTCGCGGGTACGTATCGTGCTAAAGGCGCGTCAGGCCGCGTGGTCTGGTTTCAGGCCGTCTACATTCCGGTGGCCGGTCGCGGAGGGCGAATTTCCTCCGTGCTGCTGTATGCCAGCGACATTTCCGACGAGCGCGCAGTCATCGTCACGCGGGAGCATCGCGTGGAGGCGGTCGATCGTATCCAGGGGGTGGTCGAGTTCTCGCTCGACGGGATGATCCTGGATGCCAACGAGGTCTTTCTCGGCTTCACCGGTTATCGCCTCGATGAGATCGTCGGCAAGCACCACAGCGTTTTCGTCGATGAGGAAGAGAGCCGGTCCGATTCCTACATCGGGTTCTGGCGGCGCTTGCGTTCCGGTCTGCACGACGCGGGGCTATATCGGCGTCTGGCCAAGGGCCATGTGGTCGTCTGGATCCAGGCCACCTACAACCCGATCTTCGATGCCAACGGGCGTCCGGTGAAGATCGTCAAGTACGCGACCGAAATGAGCGCGGACGCGCTTAACGCGACCCCTGTCGTCGATGCCGGTGCTGCGACGCGCGCAAATCCGTCCATGGCGGCGCCGTCGGTCGCGGTGGCAGACGTGCTCGACCTGATCGACGGCGCCTCCCTGCGCGCGAGCGCACTTGCCATGGACGCTGCGATCGACGCCGCGCTGGCCGAGCAGCGCGGCGCCCCCCAATAGGGCATAGACCGTGTGGCGATCTATCTGGTCGCCGGAACCGATGTCACATTCGCCTTGCAGGGTGCGCCATTGTGGCGTTGGAACCCGCCACAGGGGGCGGTATGACTACGTATGGCGACGAGCGGGTGCCCGCGATCGTAATGGGTCGCGGACCTACCGCGCTGGGTATCCTTCGCAGTCTTCAGATGGCCGGCATTCCCGCTTATGTGGCCTGTCCGCCCGGCGATATCGTTACCCGTTCACGCTGGTACCGGCCAACGCCCGGCAGCCTGCCGTGGGATGGTCAACCGGGCGAGCTTGGCCTGGCCGCCTTGAAGGCAATGCCTTTGGACAAGGCGGTGATCATTGCCGGTGCAGACGACGCGGCACTCTGGCTCGCCGACCTGCCGTCGACCGATCTCGGCGGTCGCTTCCTGGTCAGTACATCGAGCCGCGACACGCAGGAGCTGCTGCAGGACAAGGCGGTCTTCGCCGGCTACCTGGCTGCCGCGCATATTCCGCATCCTCGTACCTATCGCATCGCCTGCCTGGACGACATCGAGGCTATTCCGTTCGACTCGATGGACCGCGTCTTCATCAAGCCGGTGAACTCCCAGCGATTCAGTGACGTGATCGGGGTCAAGGGCCTCTGGGTCGATCGGCTCGAGGTGCTTCGTGAGGTGTGGGCGCGCCTGCATGCACAGGGCTTCAGTCTCATGGCGCAGGAGTACGTGCCCGGACCGGCCAGCGAGCATTTCTTCGTGGACGGCTTTCGTGACGGGAGCGGTGCCTACGCCGGCGTATTCGCCCGGCGGCGCCTGCGCATGTCACCGCCGGACTTCGGCAACAGCTCGTGTTGTCATTCCATTCCTCTGGCCATCCTGCCGGACGCAGTTCGCGACCTGCGTCGGCTGCTGGACGGGCTCGACTACCGGGGCATTTTCAGCGCCGAGTTCAAACGCGATCCGCGCGACGGTGTCTATCGAATCATCGAGGTGAATACGCGGGCGTGGACCTACGTGGAATTCGCCGCACGCTGCGGCATGAACGTCTGCGAGATGGCCTGGCAGGACGCGCAAGGCCTGCCGGTATCGCATTCCACCCGCGATTACCCGGAAGGGGTGGCCTGCGTCGATCTTTATCACGATATCCCGACCGTGCTCGCCCTCCGCAAACGCCAGTCCCTCCCGTGGCTGTCCGTGCTGGCCCAGTGGGCCCGGGCACGGTTGCACACCTTCCGTTGGGACGATCCGCTGCCGGCTCTCACCTTTATTCGAATGCTGGCGCGCAAGCGTTTCCTGCGCTCAGTCGGCACGTCCCAGGGGAGCGGCGATATCCTCGAGGGGGCGCCGCTCCGCCGCGATCCCAAGGCCTAGCGCGGCGGCAGCGCCCAGCAACATGAGGCAGGCGCCGAGTGCGTAGCCCCAGCCAATCGCCGAGCGCTCGCCCGTGCCGACCAGCAAGCCGAACAGCCACGGCCCGACCACGCCGCCGAGTGCCGTGCCGAAGGCGTAGAACAGGGCGATCGCCAACGCACGAAGCTCCAGCGGGAAACTCTCGCTCACGGTGAGGTACGCGGAGCTCGCTGCCGCGGAGGCGAAGAAGAACACGACACTCCAGGCGATGGTCTGCGTGCGCGCGTCAAGCATGCCGTGGACGAACAGCCACGCGGTGGCGAACAGGAGCAGGCCCGACATGGCATAGGTGATCGCAATCATCGGTTTGCGGCCGACCGTGTCGAATAGCCGCCCAAGCAGCAAAGGGCCAAGGAAGTTGCCAGCGGCGAAGGGCAGCAGGTAGAGGCCGATGTCGCTGTCGACCACGCCATAGAAGCGGCCCAGGACCAGTGCGTAGGTGAAGAAGATGGCGTTATAGAAGAACGCCTGGGTGGCCATGAGGATCAGGCCAAGTACGGTCCGTTTCGGATAGTCGCGAAACAGGGTTCTGGCGACGATGCCCAGGGTCAGTTTGCGCGGACGCAGGCGTAGTCGAGGCAACGGTTCCTTCGGTGGCGGCACGCCCAGGCGTTGTTCGATCTGCGCGACGATGGCCTCGGCTTCGGCGATGCGCCCATGCAGCATCAGCCAGCGTGGGCTTTCCGGCAGCCAGTGGCGAAGGACGAGGACGCCCAGGCCGAGCACGGCGCCCAGCCCGAAGGTGAGCCGCCAGCCGAGCTCGGCCGATACCCAGCGACCGTCGAGCAGACTCACCGCGCCCAGCGCTCCTATGGCCGCTCCGATCCAGAAACTGCCATTGATCACCAGGTCGGTATGCCCGCGATAGCGGGCCGGTATCAGCTCCTGGATAGCCGAGTTGATCGCCGCATATTCACCGCCGATGCCGGCGCCGGTCAGCATGCGAAAGATCACGAAGGTGGCGAAGTCCGGCGAGAACGCCGTCGCGGCGGTCGCGAAAAGGTACAGGCCAAGCGTGATGGTGAAGAGCTTCTTGCGGCCCAGGCGATCGGTCAGCCAGCCAAAGAACAAGGCACCCACGACGGCGCCAACCAGGTACAGGCTGCCTGCCAGTCCGACCTCTATGTCCGTCAGGTGCAGGACCGGGCTGGACTTCAGCGCGCCCGCGATCGAGCCCGTGATGGTGACCTCAAGGCCATCGAGCAACCACGTGATGCCGAGCGCGACGGCGACGAGCGTATGAAACCGCCCCCAGGTCAACCGGTCCAGACGCGCCGGCACATCGGTCTCCACGACGCCCTCGCCGGTCCTCACCTGATCGTTCATGCCCCGACCGTACGGGGCACGAAGTCGTCGCGGCGTCAGCGCGGCACGCGTAGCCCGCCGGCGACACCCCTGGGCGAAAGGGTGAGCTGCCAGAGCTGATCGCGCCGGCTGCGGAAAATGCCGGCCGAGCAACCCAGGTAGAACTGCCACATGCGACGGAAGCGTTCGTCGTAGCGCCCGGCCAGGTGCGGCCACGCCTCGTTGAAGTTGGCCAGCCATGCGGTAAGCGTGCGGTCGTAGTCGGTGCCGAAGTTGTGCCAGTCCTCGACCACGAACAACCCCTCCAGGGCAGTGGCCACCTGGCTCATCGCCGGGATGACGGAGTTGGGGAAGATGTACTTCTCGATCCAGGGATCGGGCCGGCCCGGCTGCTCGTTGCTGCCGATGGTGTGGAGGACGGCGAGGCCCTCGGGGGCCAGGCAACGTCGCGCCACCTCGAACCACGTACGGTAGTTCTTGCCGCCCACGTGTTCGAACATGCCCACCGAAAGGATGGCGTCGAAGCGTTCGTCGAGCTGACGGTAATCCTGCAGGCGGATCTCGATCGGCAAGCCCTTGCAAAGCTCGCGCGCATAGTCGGCCTGTTCCTTCGAAATGGTCACACCGACCCCGCTCACGCCGTAGCGTTCCGCAGCGAATTTCAGCGCCTCGCCCCAGCCGCAACCGATGTCGAGGACGCGCTGGCCCGGCCGCAGGCGCAATTTGCGGCAGATCAGGTCGAGCTTGGCTTCCTGGGCGTCGTCCAGGTTGCTTGCGTTGGCCCAGTATCCGCAGGAGTAGACCAGGCGCTTGCCGAGCATGGCCTCGAAGAGGTCGTTGCCGAGATCGTAATGCTGCCGCCCGACGTCCCAGGCGTGATCGCCGCGCTGCAGGTTGAGGAAGCGGGCCTTGAGGTGCGCGACAAGGGTATCGAGCGTGCGCAGCGAGTCGTCCACATGGGAGCCGAGGACGCGAGCGAAAAACGCGGGCAGGTCGCCCACATCCCACCAGCCTTCCATATAGGCCTCGCCCAGGCCGAGCGACCCGTGGGCGAATACGCGGGGATAGGTGCGTTCGTCGTGCACGACGAGATCGGTGGGCCGGTTACCGCCGAGGGTGATGCCGGCCTGTTCCAGCAGGGCCTGTGCCCGTGCCTTGAGAGAAGAAGAATCGTGGCTCATCGAAGTGATCCCTGGTGATCCTCTCGCCGCCCCGCGCGGCGTGGCGCTTAAAAATGCCTGAGTACTCCGCGTGTGATGAACAGGCCGGCGATCGTCATGACGATGGAGCCGACCAGGTGTGACCCGACATGCGCAGCGAACCAGCCGTATTGCTCGCGAAGGAGCAAGCCGGTGGTCTCGGCCGAGAAGGTCGAGAAGGTGGTGAGCCCGCCGAGGAATCCCGTGGCGACAAGCAGCCGCGCTTCCACCGGCAAGGTGGTGAAGTGGTCGAATACGCCCAGCGCGACACCCATGAGAAGGCCCCCGACGAGATTGGCCGCGAGCGTGCCCAGCGGAAGGTTCGGGAACAGCGGGTTGAACACGACCGCCAGCCACCAGCGCAACCAGCAACCAAGGACACCGCCGACGCCGACGGCAAGAAAACCGGTGTAACCCACGGCAGCTCCAGCACAGTTGGATGGCACGATTATGGACCGAAATCTTGAAGCTATACTCGCAGAATCCCCTGCCACCGCCTTGAAGGTCCATGACCTCCGCGACCCGCGACCCGCGGCGCCACCTGCCGCTCCTGCTGGCGGCCCTGTCCATGATCGGGCCCTTCTCGATCGATGCCATTTTCCCGGGCTTCCCGGACATCGGGCGTGACTTCGGCGTGGGCGAGGTGGCCTTGCAGCAGCTGCTCAGCGTGTACTTGCTGGCGTATGCGGTGATGAGCCTCTTCCACGGCGCGCTGTCGGACGCGTACGGGCGCAAGCCGGTGATCGTGATCGGCATGTCCATCTACGCCGTGGCTTCCGTCGGCGCCGCCATGGCGCCCAGCTTCGGATTCCTGCTCGGCTGCCGCATCGTCCAGGGTATGTGCGGCGGCGCGGGCATCGTCATCGGCCGCGCCGTCGTTCGCGACACCATGCAGGGCGAAGAGGCCCAGAGGATGATGTCGAAGGTGATGATGATCTTCGGCATCGCACCCGCCATCGCCCCGATCATCGGCGCATGGCTGCTCGGTATCGACGGCTGGCGAGGCATCTTCTGGGCCCTCGCGGCGTTCACCGTGGCGCTTACGGTGAGCGTGGCGCGCCTGCTGGTCGAGTCGCATCCGGTGGAAAAGCGCACGGTGTTCCGTCCGCGTCCCCTGTTGCACGGTTACCTGACCATCCTTCGCGACCTGCCGTTCTGGCCGTTGGCGATCGCCAGCTCGATCAACTTCGCCGGCCTGTTCCTCTACATCGCCTCGGCACCCCAGCTGATCCGCGATCTGCTGCACCTGGGTGCCGACGGCTTCCCCTGGCTGTTCGTTCCGGTGGTCAGCGGCATGGTTTTCGGTGCTTTCGTCTCGGGCCGCGTTGCCGGCCGGGCGAGCGCAGCACGCACGGTCAACTGGGGCTATGCGGCCATGCTCTCGTCATGTGCCCTGAACCTGATCCTCGCGCTGACGCTGGACCATCCGCGAGTGCCCTGGTCCACCCTGCCGCTGGCGCTCTACGGCTGCGGCGTCCAGCTGGCGTTCCCAACCCTGACCCTGCTCCTGCTCGATCGTTTCCCAGAGCAGCGCGGTGGCGTGTCGTCGGTCCAGGCGTTCGGCAGCCTGATCTTCACCGCGATCGTTGCCGGCGTGCTCTCGCCGGCACTGTCCGGCAGCATGCTCACCCTGGCCGTCGGCACGACATGCATGTGCCTGATCGGCCTGACGGCGTGGATGACCTACGCCACGCTCGAGCGCCGACGCCTCGCGCGTGCCCCGGCGGCTGCCGCATCGAGCGTCGTTTCGCAGATCGAGCGCAACGAGCCGGGCTAGGCGAGTGCTTTATGTGGGAGCCGGCTATGCCGGCGATGGGGGTGGAGGCGACCTGGCTATCGCCGCTGAAGCGGCTCCTACGACGAGCAGGTCGTGGCGGCTCCTACAACGAGCAGGTCGTGGCGGCCTATAACAAGCAGGTCGTGTGCTCAGGCCGTTGGTAGGCCGCGCTCGCGCAGGAATGCCTGTGCTTCCGGTGCGTCCTGTTCGAACCAGGCGCGTGTGGAACCGAGGCGGTAGGTGTAGCCCCAGCGGTCCATGTCTTCCATCAGGCGTGTGGAACCGACCGAGGGTAATTGCCCGGCGAGGACGATCTGCAGGTAGCAGGTGGCGTCTTCTTCCTCGATGGAATCGGTGGCGTCGGTGTGGACCAGGGCGCGCTTGTCTTCGGGAAGCACGATGAGGTGGCAGGCCTCATGGAGGAGCGAATGCACCGGCGTGTCGGCGCGGGCATAGACCGTCGTGCCGATGATGCCGGCTTCGGTGTCGCCCCAGAAACTGCCGGGGATAGCTTCGCCGTCCCCGACCTCGACGAGTGTGAGGCCGTAGCGGTCGAGCAGGACGCGCGGTTCGTCGAAGCCGATGGCGCCGACGCGGAGAACCGCGTCGGCGGGATCGGGCGCGTTCATGCCGAAGTAGCGGGCTTGCCGTCGGGAAGAGCGACCGAGAGTTCGAGCACTTCGTGGCCGCTGTCGCGATCGAGCGTCACGTTCACGGCATCGACGTCGACGTTGACGTACTTGCGGATGACTTCCAGCAGCTCGTTACGCAGCAGCGGCAGGTAGTCGGGGCCGCCGCGTGTCGAACGCTCCTGGGCCACGATGATGCGCAGACGCTCCTTGGCCACGCCCGCAGTCGCTTCGGGTTTGCGCTTCAGGAAATCGAGGATACCCATGCTCAACCTCCGAAGACACGCTTGAGGAAGCCCTTCTTGACCGGCTCGATGAAACGCAGGGGAAGCTCACGACCGAGGATGCGGGCAACCGTATCCTTGTACGCGAGACCGGCGTTGGAGTCGTCGTTGAGAATGACGGGAACGCCAGCGTTGGACGCCGCGAGCACGTTTTCCGATTCGGGAATCACACCGACGACGTTGATGCCGAGGATGTCCTCGACGTCCTTCACGCTGAGCATTTCGCCGGCTTCGACGCGATTCGGGTTGTAGCGGGTCAGCAGCAGGTGCTGCTTGATCGGCGTCTCACCCTTTTCGGCGCGGCGGGTCTTGCTGGCGAGCAGGCCGAGGATGCGATCCGAGTCGCGCACCGAGGAAACTTCCGGGTTGACGACGACGACGGCGTGGTCGGCGAAGTACATCGCCAGATGCGCGCCCTTCTCGATGCCGGCCGGGGAATCGCAGACGACGAAGTCGAAGCCTTCCTTGGTCAGTTCGTCGAGGACCTTTTCCACGCCTTCCTGGGTGAGTGCGTCCTTGTCGCGGGTCTGCGACGCGGCCAGCACGAACAGGGTCTCGTGGCGCTTGTCCTTGATCAGGGCCTGCTTGAGCGTCGCTTCGCCGTGCACGACATTGACGAAGTCGTACACCACGCGCCGCTCGCAGCCCATGATCAGGTCGAGGTTGCGCAGGCCGACGTCGAAATCGATGACAGCGACTTTCTTACCTTCGAGGGCGAGACCGGTAGCGAGGGAGGCACTGGTGGTGGTCTTGCCGACTCCGCCCTTGCCGGAGGTGACGACGATGATTTCTGTCAAGAGATGTCTCCGCGAATAAGCGTGGGACCGCGCGTCACAGGCGCGCGATCATGAGTTTTCCATTATCGAGCCAGCATTGCACTGCCTGGCCCTCGAATTCTTTCGGCATGTCTTCGAACACGCGGTAATGCCCGGCGATCGCGACGAGCTCGGCGCGGAAGTCGGAGCAGAAAATGCGTGCGGATTCGTCACCCTGTGCGCCAGCCATGGCGCGACCGCGAAGGCCGCCGTAGATGTGGATCGAGCCATCGGCGATGACTTCCGCGCCATTGGCGACTGCGGCGGTGACGACGAGGTCGCGGTCGCGTGCGTAAATCTGCTGACCGGAGCGCACGGCGCTGCCGGTGTGGTGCTGGGCTGTGGTGGCGCTGCCCGGGTCGATGTCCTGATCGATCGTCGCCATCGCAGCCACCGGCTCGCTGCGTGCGGGCGCACCGGCGCCCGGCGTCGCGGCGGACTGGCCGGGTTCGTACTGGGCGCGGAACTTGGCGATCAGCGGCAGGTTCATCCGCTCGGCGAGGGCTTCGGTTTCCGGTGTGCCATAGGCGATGCCCACGGGAAGCATGCCGGCGCTGCGAATGGCTTCGAGCAGCGCGTCCACCATGCCATCGTCAGGCAGTTTGGGCAGGTGCGAGAGGTCCAGCACGACCGCGGCGCGGGCGAACATCTGCGGTGCCGCGCGCACGCGACGCTCCAGTTCCTCGACGAGCGCGGCGGCGTCAACGCGGCGAAGGCGCACGCAGGCGATCCCGACCTGGCCGAAACGAAGGTCGCAGGCGGCTTCGAGGGGTTCGGCGCGGGCGTTCATGCGCTCACCTTGCTGCCGTCGATGGGGCGTTGGCGCTCGCTCAGCCATGCCACCGCGGGCAGGCCGCCCTGCTCGATGTAGCGTTCACGCACGAACGGGAAACTCGGCAGTTCGCGTGCGAGCAGGCTCACTTTCGGGCCGGCCTCGCCCATCTTCTGCTGGCCCACTTCCTGGAAGCCCATGGTGCCGTGGAACAGTACGGTCTGGTCGTTGCGTGGTTCGAGAAAAACTTCACAGGTCAAAAGCGGCACACGTACCTCGGCATAACTTTGTACATCGCAATAAAAGATGCGGCCCAGCCCATGGCCGCGCGATTCGGACGCGATCACGATGCGATCGATGTACACGAAGCTTTCGTAATGGGCCTGGAACCAGCGGAAATTCGGACTGCTGTATTCAGCGTCCGGACGCATGGCGATTAGAAAGCCGAGGATGCGGCCATCCTGTTCGGCGACGCGAAAATAGTGCGCGATCTCGTACAGGTGACGCAGGCGGCTGCGGTCCGTGGCGAGGATACCGGTGCCTGCCTCGTTATTGAGTGCCAGCACGGCATCCAGGTCGTGCTCGCGCACGTCGCGGATGGCAAGGGCCATTCGTTGCTCCGCTAATGGTTCTGGAATGATTGGTTCTAAAAACGGGCGACCCCCGGGCCGCCGAATGCGCGGCATTATGGCACGCCGGCCACCCCAGTGGCGCGCCACCGCGCATGTAAAACCGTTGTAAAGCCGACGCTTGCCGTTCGCCCTAGCGTGACTTCTATCAGGTGGTGCGACGGGCGCGAAGCCCTATGATGCGGCCATGTCGAAGGTTCAGTTCAATAACGTCCGCCTCCTCAAGTACGCCACGTACTTCGTTTTCCTGTGCGTGGGCCTGCCGCTTTCCCAGCAGCGGGTCGGCACGGGGCCGGGAAGCATCGGCGACACGGCGCTGCTGGGCTGGACGGCCTGCTACCTCGTCTTTGGCCTGGTGTACTGGCTGCTCACCCGCAATCTCGGCCTTCGCGTAGACGGCTTCACGCGCATCGCGGTCTTGCTGATCCTCACCGGCACGGCGCTGGCGATCGGCGTGTTCAGCAAGAGCGGCGTCGCGGCGCTGCTGCTGATCATCGTGGCGACCGTGGTGCCCTGGCTGGTTACCCTGCCCATCGGCATCGCCTGGATGGTGCTGGCGCACCTGTTGCTGATCCCGGTGTTCCTTGAGATTCCCTTTACGCTGGTCGCCTCGGCCATGCAGGCCTGCCTGTACTTCGGCTTTTCCGCGCTGGTGTTCATCGCCTCCATGGTGGCGAGCCAGCAGGCCGACGAACGCGAAGAGCTACGCCAGCTGAACTCCGAGCTGCGCGCCACCCGCGCCCTGCTGGCCGAATCCACCCGCATCGCCGAGCGCATGCGCATCGCGCGCGACCTTCACGACCTGGTGGGGCATCACCTCACGGCGCTCAGCCTGAATCTCGAGGTGGCCAGCCATCTCACCAACGACACCGCCCGGGAGCACGTTCTCAAGGCGCAGCGCACGGCCAAGCAATTGCTGGCCGACGTGCGCGAGGTGGTCAGCGAGCTGCGCCAGGACGATGCCATCGACCTGACCCAGGCCGTGCGCAGCCTGATCGAGGGGGTGCCGGGGCTGCAGGTGCAGTTGAGCGTGCCGCCGCGTTTCGGCGTGGAGGATCCCCGCCGGGCGCAGATGCTGCTGCGCTGCGTACAGGAAATCCTGACCAACACGGTGCGTCATGCGCATGCCCGGCACCTGTGGCTCACCTTCCGTCACACCGGCCCCGACGAACTCTGCCTCGAGGCGCGCGACGATGGCCGCGGTGACGGAAGCGGGTCGTTCCGCCCGGGCAATGGCCTCAACGGCATGCGTGAGCGCCTCGCCGAGTTCGGCGGCACGGTGGACTTCCGCACTGGGGCAGAGGGCGGTTTTGCCCTCACCGCACGCCTTCCCCTCGGCGAGGAACCGACCCTGGCCCATGCGCCGACGCGACCCGCGTTGGAACAGGGCCTGATAGACGATCCGGATCTCCCGCCCCGTGCCACAATTCCTCTTCCTTCCGAGGGTCATCCATGATCTCCGTCTGTCTCGTTGACGATCAGAACCTGGTTCGCCAGGGCATTCGCTCGCTGCTCGATCTCGCCGGGGACATCCGCGTGGTAGCCGAGTGCGCGGACGGCGCCCAGGCGGTGCAGACCATTCCGCAGATTCGCCCCGACGTGGTGCTGCTCGACCTGCGTATGCCCAACATGAGTGGCCTGGACGTGCTCCAGACCCTCGGCGGACGCAACGAATTGCCGCCGACGATCATCCTGACCACCTTTGACGACGACCAGCTCGTACTGGCCGGGCTCAAGGCCGGTGCGCGCGGCTACCTGCTCAAGGACGTCTCGCTCGACCAGTTGGTGGAAGCGGTGCGTACCGTGGCCGCGGGCGGCTCGCTGGTCGCCCCGATGGTGACCCAGCGCCTGCTGGCCGGTGTCGGGCGGATCCAGAACCAGTTCTCCAGCCTGGAACAGCCCGACCCGCTGACCGAACGCGAAACCGAGATCCTGCGCCTGCTTTCGGGCGGTTACAGCAATAAGGAGATCGCCAATTCGCTTCGCGTGGCCGAAGGAACGGTGAAGAACCACGTCTCCAACATCCTCTCCAAGCTTGGTGTGCGCGACCGTACACGCGCCGTTCTGAAGGCTCTGGAGCTGGGTATCGTCTGACCCGGCGCTCACTGTCGGCCCCCGCCGGGCGGCGGCGGCCGAAAATCGCCTTGTACCAGCTTGCGAAAAAGGGCAGGGGACCCAATGGCGTTCCCCGCCGCGAGCAAGTACCATCGGCTCTTTCGGCGCGGGCGAACCCCTGCCACGGGCCGATTCTTCAGGGGTGAGCGTATGGCGTCCATGGCTGTGCGTAGAACCCGTTCGTAAGACGTTCGGAGAACCGTGGAATGACGCGTCTGTTAGAATTTATTGTCGCCCTCGTCATCGTCGCCGTACTCGGTGTCGTGGTCGGCGTTGCTATGCCCTCAACAGGACACGTTGAGCGCGAAATGCTGATCAGCAAGGATCTGCGTCAGGTTTACGACGTTTTCAGCAACTTCCGTCGCTTCCCTGACTACTCCGTACTGCGCTCGAAAGTGCAGTTCGAAGTGTCCGGTAAGGCGTATGGCCCGGGTGCAAAGATTTCCTGGAAGGCTTCCGACCCGAAGGTCGGCGATGGCTCCCTCGAAATTGCCTCTATCGATCCGGGCTTCGCCCAGATCACCGATGCCGGCAAGGGCACCATTGTCTGGAACCTGGACAACGGCTGGCGCGGTACCGACAAGAAGTTCACGATCAAGCTGGAGCGCACCGGTCGTAGCCAGAAGCTGGTCAAGGTCAACTGGGCGTACGATGTCTCGTACGGCTTCAACCTGGTCAACCGCTTCTCGAACCTCTACATCCATGGCGATCCGGACGCGCTGATCCAGTTCAGCCTGTCCAATCTTCAGAACCTGATGGCGTCGATCCCCAACATCGACTACAGCAAGATGGTTCCGTCGATCGTCGAGCAGCCGGCCAAGCCGATCCTGTTTGTCTCCACCACCGCCCCGCGCACCCTCGACGACGTCGATACCGCGTCGGACAAGGCGATGGCCGAGATCCAGGCAGCCGCCAAGAAGCTCGGTGTGAACATCACCAGCCCGCGCATCACGTTCACGACGAACTGGGGCGACCAGAACTACACCTTTGACGTGGCCGCCGAGATCGACGCCACCACGCTGAAGATCAACGGTCAGGATGTCGAGCTCACCGCCGCCCAGCGTCCGTCGCTGGATCCGGCCGCCGCGTCGACGTCCGCCGCTCCGGCCGCTGCCGAAACCGCAGCGCCGGGTAGCAAGGACAAGCTCGGTCGCGTCGTCGTCGACGGCAACGTCAAGGCTGTGCTCGCCTTCGGCGGCAAGGCCCTGAAGGCCGATTGGGCCGGTACCGGTGCCGGCTTGCCGCAGACGCGTCAGATGCTGGAAGCCTATTCGCAGACCCACGGTTACAAGTACGACGACGTGGTGTTCCGCGCCTACGACATCCAGACGAAGGCTCCGACCAATAACCACGGCACCATCGAGGGTTATGACGAGCAGAAGTTCGAGATCTACCTGCCTCTGCAGGGCGATGGTCTCCCGGACCAGACCCCCGAGCAGGAAGCCGGCATGAAGCCGCCGGCCCTGGAAGAGGCGGCTCCGGCCAGCTCGTCCACGGCTCCGGCCCCGGCAGGCACCGCCGCGGCTCCGGCCGAAGCAGCCTCCGCGCCGACGCTCTCGCAGTAAGTCACGCTTCAAGCAATACCTCAAAAGCCCTGCCGGAAACGGCGGGGCTTTTTTTTAGGGGCGGCTCGGCTTCGCCGTCGCTCCGTACACTTGGGCGTCTCGCGAGGGTGGGCACCGAAGGCTCTGCGCCTCAAGCCGCCCAAGCAAGCGGTGGTGCAAGGACACCACGGGAATCGACCGCGTCAGCGCTCCGTTGGCTTTTCGCCGATGAATCGGCTCCTACAGTAGGAGCGTGAGCTCGCGCAGCGAGCTATCCGCTGGAGGCCTCGCTACACTGCGAAGCAATGATCGAGACCGACCGACTCACTCGTTGTTATGGGCCGCTGATTGCGGTGGACGCCCTGACCCTGCGCGCCGAGCCTGGGCAGGTGCTCGGTTTGCTGGGCCCCAACGGCGCGGGCAAGTCGACCGCCATGCGCATGATTGCCGGCTTCCTCGCGCCCACCTCGGGTACGGCCCGGGTTTGTGGGCACGATGTACGCAAGGAACCCCTCGCCGCCAAGCGAGCGCTGGGTTACCTGCCCGAGGGCGCGCCGAGCTACGGCGAGATGACCATCCGGGAGTTCCTCGTCTTCATGGTTCGCGTACGTGGCCTGGATCGCGACATCGCCTTCCGTCGTTTCGACGAGGTGGTGATGCGGCTCGAACTGGAAGATGTGCTCGAGCAGACCATCGGCACCTTGTCGAAGGGACTACGCCGACGCGTGGGCCTTGCGCAGGCCATCCTGCACGACCCGCCGGTACTGATGCTGGACGAGCCGACGGACGGCCTGGACCCGAACCAGAAGCACTCGGTGCGCATGCTTATCGACGCGATGGCGCGCGAACGAACGATCCTGATCTCCACCCACCTGCTCGAAGAAGTGCACGCGCTGTGCAATCGCGTGGCGATCATCGCGAACGGTCGTCTTCTAGCCGACGCGACCCCTGCAGAACTGGAAGCGCGCTCGCGCTACCACGGCGCGGTGTCGTTCAGCGCGCCGGGCAGCGGCGTGTCCCGCGAAATGCTGGCGCGCATCCCCAATGTGGCGTCGGTGGAGGTAGATCCGCTCGACGGCCGTGTCACCGTGTTTCCCAGGAATGGTCAGCCGATCCTCGAGGAGGTGCAGGCCTTGTTGCGTACGCAGAATCTCGAAGTCTCGGAGATCCAGCTCGAGCAGGGGCGACTGGACGAGGTGTTCCGCCAGATCACCACGCAGCCGCGTGGAGCACAGGCATGAGTGGCGTAACGGCGATCATGCGTCGCGAGCTGTGGAGCTACTTCGTTACGCCCGTGGCCTATGTATTCATGGTGATTTTCCTGGTCATGGCCGGGGTTCTCACGTTCTACACAGGTGACTTCTACGACCGTGGCCTGGCCGACCTGCAGCCCTTCTTCGACATGCATCCCTGGCTCTACCTCGTGCTCGTGCCGGCGGTGACGATGTCGATGTGGGCGGAGGAGCGCGCTTCGGGCACGCTGGAGCTGCTGTTCTCCCTGCCGGTGTCGATCTCGCAGGCCGTGCTCGGCAAGTTTCTTGCGGCATGGGCTTTCATCGGTATCTGCCTGCTGCTGACCTTTCCGATATGGATCACGGTGAACTACCTCGGGGACCCGGACAACGGCGTGATCCTTGCCGGTTACGTCGGTAGCTGGCTCATGGCCGGCGCCTTCATCGCCATCGGCACCTGCATGTCCACGGCAACGCGCAGCCAGATCATCGCCTTCATTCTCACGGCGGCGGTGTGCTTCCTGCTTTTGCTCGCCGGCCAGCCGCAGGTGCTCGATTTCTTCCAGGATGCCGTACCGCCGAGGGTTATCGGCGCGCTCGGTCAGCTGAGCATTGCGCGCCACGCCAGCGCGATTGCACGGGGCGTGCTCGACCTGCGTGACCTGGTGTACTTCTTCGCCACGATCGTGGCGTGGCTGGCCGCGAGCGTCGTGGTCCTCGATCTGAAGAGGACGCGATGAGCATGTCGCGACACCTGCATCTCTCCAGGCCCTTCCTGCTGCGGCTCTCCCTGCTTGCGATCGTCGTGCTGTTCCTGGTGACCGTCGCCATCAGCTCGCTGTCGCTGCGCACCGCGCGTGTCGACCTTACGTCCGACCGCATTTACACGCTGACCCCGGGCACCCTGGATATCGTCGACGGGCTGCGCAAGCCACTCACGATCACACTGTATTTTTCCGATCACGCCACGCGCGACCTGGCACAGCTGCGCAGCTACGAACAGCGCGTGCACGAGATGCTTCGCGAGATCGCTGTTCGCGCGCACGGGCGGATCCGGTTGCGGGTGATCGATCCGGTGCCCTATTCGGACGACGAGGACGCAGCCGAAAGCTATGGCCTCACTCCCGCCAGCGGCGGCAGCAACGGCGAGCGCGTGTTCTTCGGCCTGGTCGGCAGTAGCGGTTCGGGCGATGCACCACAGGCCATTGCCTTCTTCGATCCGGCGCGCGAGGCCTTCGTCGAGTACGACATCGCCAAGCTGCTCTACGAGTTGGGTATGCCCAAGAAGCCGCGGCTCGGTGTGATGAGTTCCCTGCCGCTGGAAGGAAACCTGGTGATCGGCGAGCCGCCCTGGACGCTGATGCGTCAGCTCGACCAGCTGGCCGATGTGACCTCGATCGATCCCGAAGGCGCCACTCACATCGATCCGTCGATCAACGTGCTCCTGCTTATCCACCCGAAGCACCTGTCGGAGGACGCGCAGTACGCGATCGACCAGTTCGTGCTGCGTGGCGGTCATCTGGTCGTCTTCGTCGATCCCGATTCGGAAATGGACGCCGCGCCGTTGATCGACTCGCATGGCACGGTCGACGATCACAACTCGGATTTGCCGCGGCTGTTCCGGAACTGGGGCGTGGTCTTCGACCCGACCCGCGTGGTGCTGGATCGCTCACAGGCGCTTACGATCGAACTCAACGGCAACAGCATCGGCCATCCGGCCATGCTCGGCCTCGGCGCGCAGGATCTGAACCACGACGACGTGGTCACGGCGAGCCTGCAGCGGATCAACTTCTCGACGACCGGCTTCTTCGAGCTCGCGCAGGACACCAAGGCCCGACTGATCCCACTTGTGCAGACATCGGACGAGGCGGCGATCGTGCCGGCCCAGCGCGTGCGCGATTCGGCGAGTGACCCAACCAGCCTGCTCGAGAACTATGAGCCGACCCACGAGCGCTACCTGCTTGCCGCGCGCTTGCGCGACACCTTCCATACCGCTTTCCCGGAGCGTCGCGAGAAGGGGCATCTCGCCGTCGCCAATGGTCCGGGCGAGGTGGTGCTGGTGGCAGACACGGACCTGCTCTCAGACCGCCTGTGGATTGACGTGCAGCCCCTTCTCGGCCAGCAGCAGCTCACGCCGTTCGCCAATAACGGCGATTTCGTCGCCAACCTGGTCGACAACCTGGGTGGTTCGACCGCCTTGCTGTCCATCCGTGGACGGGTGAATTCGCAGCGGCCGTTTACCCGCGTCAAGGCGTTGCAGGCAGCGGCGGATCGGAAGTTCCTGGTCAAGAAACGCGAGCTTGAGAATGAGCTTTACGAAACCCAGCGACGGCTCGCGGAACTGCAGCCGGCGAAGGGTGCGACGGGTCCGACGACCGCGACGGCCGAGCAACGTCGCGAAGTGGAGCAGTACCTGCAGCGCAAGCTCGCCATCGGCAAGGAGCTTCGCGACGTGCAGCATCAGCTCAACGCCGAGATCGACGCCTTGGGCCTGCGACTGAAGTTCATCAATATCGTGCTGTTGCCGGGGCTGGTGGCCCTGCTCGGTCTGATCTACGGGTGGCGACGCACGCGTCGCGCCCGACGCGTCGTCTGAGCAGATGGGCGCCGGTATCATGAAGTGGATCGTCCCTTGGGAATTCTCCTGGGTGTTCCTCGTCGTCTTCCTCGCCACGGCGATGGCGTACATCGCCGGAACGCGGCGGCTGCGCGTGGAGCCCCTGCGCCAGGCAGCGTTCTGGGGCGGCATGGCGATCGTTTACGTGGCGCTGCACACGTACTTCGACTACTACGCCGAGCATGAATTCTTCATGCATCGCATCCAGCAGGTATTGCTGCATCACCTCGCTCCGCTGTTGCTCATCGCGGCGTATCCGGGGACGGTGCTGCGTGCCGGCCTGCCATTGGCGTTGCGCATACGGCTGCGTCGTGCCGGGCAATCGCTTGCGTGGCGTGTGACTGCCGCGTGCCTGTTCAATCCGGCGTTCGTCACCGCGTTCTTCGTTGCGCTGATCCTGGTCTGGCTCATTCCCGACATGCAGACCATGGCGATGCTGGACTGGCGGATCTACCGCGCCATGAACTGGTCGATGGTGCTCTCGGGGCTGGCGTACTGGTGGATCGTGCTCGATCACCGGCCGAAGCCGCCGGGCAGGATGTCGCCAGGCATTCGTGTCCTGTCGCCGGCGATAACCATGACGCCGCAGATCGTCGCCGGCGCCATCGTCACGTTCTCGAAAACCGACCTGTACCCGATCTTCGAGATCTGCGGCCGCGCCTTCACCCTCAACGTACTCACCGGCCAGCTGATCGGCGGGGTGATCATGTGGGTGCCCGCGGCGATGATCGAATCGGCCGGTGGCCTGCTGGCCTTGCGCCAGTGGCTAAGGCTCTCGCGCAACGGGCGCCTGCCACGCAGGACGCCCGTACGTCGGGCCGCGGCGCGTCAGTAGACCTCCGGCACCTTCTCCGCCTTGGCGGTGACCTTGTCTTTCTTCGGCTTGCCCTTCAATGGTGGAAGTTCGAATTCCTTGTCCGGCGTCAGTTTGTCGGGCACCTGGTCGAGCAGGTGGCGGATCAGGTTCAGCCGACCTTCCTTCTGGTCGTTGAAGTCGGCGACGAACCAGGGTGCATCCGCGGTATGGGTGTGCTGGATCATCGCGTCGCGCAGGTCACCCATCTCGACGTACTTCTCGCGAGCCTTCAGGTCCACGGGAGAGAGTTTCCAGCGCTTGAGCGGATCGGCCGCACGCTCGGCGAAGCGTTCTTCCTGGAGTTCCTGATCGACCGAGAGCCAGTACTTCACCAGGATGATGCCGTCGTCGGTGAGCAATTTTTCGAAAGCGGGGCAGGCCTTCATGAAGGCGTCGTACTGATCGTCCGTGCAGAAACCCATGGCGGGTTCGACGACGGCGCGGTTGTACCAGCTGCGATCGAACAGCACGAGCTCCCCGGCGGTGGGCAACTGGGTGACGTAACGCTGGAAGTACCACCGTCCTTCTTCGGTGTGCGACGGCTTGCCCAGCGCGACCACGCGGGCGGCGCGGGTGTCGAGCTTGTCGGTGATGGCCTTGATGGTGCCGCCCTTGCCGGCAGCGTCGCGGCCCTCGAGGATCACCAGCATGCGTTTGCCGGTGGCGCGCAGCCAGCGCGTGAGGCCAACCAGCTCGATCTGCAGCGCCTCGAGGTCTTGCTCGTAGGCTTTCTTTTTCTTCTTGCCCATCGGTTCGGTCCGTTCCACGGGGGAGGTGACCGTCATTGTGTGCCAGAAAATGTAAGTTTGGCGCGAGCACCTATCGCCGCTGAAGCGGCTCCTACACAAAGCTGTCGCCGCTGAAGCGCCTCCCGCAGGGGGAATCGCAGCTTCTTGTGGGAGCCGCTTCTTGTGGGAGCCGCTTCAGCGGCGATGCTCTCAAGTTTCCGAAATCAGGTTGCCGCGATCAGGTTCTGCAGCTCGTCCGCCTGGTGTTCGCGGGTGAGGGTGTCGATCAGCTCGTCCAGGTCGCCTTGCATCGTTTCCAGGAGGCGGTAGAGGGTGAGATTGATGCGGTGGTCGGTGATCCGGCCCTGCGGATAGCTATAGGTGCGGATGCGCTGGCTGCGATCGCCCGAACCGACCTGCAGGCGGCGCGATTCTGCCTGGACGGCACTTTGCTTGCTGCGCTCGGCATCGAGCAGCCTCGCCTTGAGCAGGCTCATCGCGCGGGCGCGGTTCTTGTGCTGGCTGCGTTCGTCCTGGCATTCGACCACGGTGCCGGTGGGCAAATGCGTGATGCGGATGGCCGAGTCGGTCTTGTTCACGTGCTGGCCGCCGGCACCGGAGGCGCGGAAGGTGTCGACCTTGAGGTCGCCGTCGCGAATGTCGATGTCATCGATCTCGTCCTGCTCGGGCAGGATCGCGACCGTGGCGGCCGACGTGTGGATGCGGCCCTGCGACTCCGTTTCCGGTACGCGCTGCACGCGATGCGTGCCCGACTCGAACTTCAGCTTCGAGTAGGCACCACGACCTTCCACGCGCGCGACCACTTCCTTGTAGCCGCCATGCTCGCCTTCGTTGGCGTGCAGGATTTCCACGTGCCAGCGCTGGCGCTCGGCGTAGCGCGCATACATGCGGAACAGGTCGCCGGCGAAGATGGCGGCTTCGTCGCCACCGGTGCCGGCGCGAACTTCGAGGAAGAGATTGCCTTCGTCGCGCGGATCCTTGGGCAACAGCAGCAACTGCAGGTCTGCGTCGAGCGCGCGCAAATGGGCTTCGATCCGCGCGATATCGTCGGCGGCCATCTCGCGCATTTCGGCGTCGTCGAGCATGGCCTTCGACTCGGCCAGCTCACGCTCCGCCGTATCGTGTTCCTTCAGCGATAACGTCACCGGTTCCAACTGCGCGTATTCGCGCGACAGGTCGCGGAAGCGCTGGCCATCGGCGAGCACGTCCGGCTGGGCGAGCAGCAGGCCGATTTCTTCGTGCCGTTCGGCCAGGGCTTCGAGTTTGCGGCGGATCGAGGGGGTCATTCGGGGCACGAGGTGTGGCTGGAGCCGCACATCATGCGGAAACGTCGTCGTCCGGGTCCAGTCCGTACAACCGGCCGGCCGCATGGAGGAGGTCGAGATCGCCGGAGAGTGCGGCATCGCGCAGGCGCGCGCTGGGTGCGTGGAGCAGCTTGTTCGTCAGCGTATTGGCGAGGAAGGCGAGCGCTTCGTCCGGCGTGCGACCCCTGACCAGCATGGCCTGGGCCTTGGCCAGCACTTCGTCTCGCTGCGCCTCGGCGGCCACGCGCATGTCCACGGCAGGATTGCGCAGGCTCAGCGCGCGGCGCCACGCCATGTAGCGATCGACCTGGAGGTCGATGATGGCATCAGCCTCGCGAGCGGCCAACTCGCGCGAGCGGCGGTTCTCGTCAATGACCTGCTTGAGGTCGTCGATGCCGTAGAGATAAACGTCGTCGAGGTGGGCGACCTCGGGCTCGATGTCACGCGGCACGGCAATATCGACCATGAACATCGGGCGGCGGCGCCGTGCGGCGATGGCATCGGCCACCATCTGCCTGGTGACCACCGGCAGGCGCGAGGCGGTGGAAGTGATCACGATGTCGGCTTCGGCGAGGTGCCGGGGCAGGTCGGCCAGGGCGATGGCGTAGCCGCTATAGCGGCCGGCCAACTCCTGGGCGTTCTCGAGCGTGCGGTTGGCGACAATCAACCTCCGTACGTTCTTGTCGGACAGGTGCCGGGCGGCCAACTCGATAGTCTCGCCGGCGCCGATGAGGAGCACGCAGGCCTGGCGCAGGTCGGTGAACACCTGCTCGGCAAGGCGGACCGCCGTGTAGGCGACAGATACGGTATGCGCACCGATGCGCGTATCGGTGCGTACCCGCTTGGCGACCGCGAAGGTGTGCTGGAGCAGGCGTTCCATCGGCGCACGCAGGCTCTGCGCCGTGCGGGCCTGCTGGTAGGCGTCCTTCACCTGACCGAGGATCTGCGGCTCACCCAGCACCATGGAGTCCAGACCCGTGGCGACACGGAACATATGGCGTACCGCTTCCTGCTCGTCGTGTCGGTAGAGGAACTCGTCCAGCCGTTGCGGGGTCAATCGGTGCTGATGCGACAACCACTGACGCGGCACGGCCTCGAAGCCTTCAGTCACGCTGCAGTACAACTCGGTGCGGTTACAGGTGGAGAGGATCATGGCCTCTTCGACACCCGGTTGGCGGACAAGGTCGTCCAGCGCCTGCGGAGCCACCGCGGCATCGAATGCCACCTGTTCACGCAGGCTGACCGGCGCGGTGAGGTGATTGAGCCCGAGGGCGATGAGTGGCATGACGGGCGTGAGTCGGCTTCGGTGGCGTCGGCTAAGCTAAGGGCGCATTGTGCGCTCACAAGGCGCGTGGCTCTTGCAGCGCCCTATCGATTATGACGGAGTCTAGTGTGCTGAGCGGTCGGTCCAAGTTCAAGCAAGTGCGGCATTTTGTGGTCCTGGCCAGCCTGATGGCCATTGCGACCGGGTGTGCCGTGGCGCCCCACGAGGCGCCACGGGCGACCCGAACCGGCGTCCAGCCGCTCGATCGCCTCCAGGTGGCCATCCTACCGCCCGAGCGCGACCTCCAGGCCCAGCTCATGGCGGGTGACTTTGCGTTGGCGGCTAACGATCTCAAGGCCGCCGCCGACGCTTACGGCAACGCGGCGCAGCTGAGCGACGACCCCCGGGTGGCAGGGCGGGGGGTCGAGCTGGCCCTGGCGGTACACGACCAGGCCGCCGCCACCAAGGCGCTCGACCGCTGGGCAGCGCTTCACGGCAAGCCGCTCGATCTGGCCGAGGGCAGGGCGCGGGTGGCTCTGGATCGGGGCGATACCGTGGAAGCGGAGCGTCAGCTCAACGCCATGATCGCCACCGGCGACCCTGACGCCTGGCGCGAGATCGGCCGGACCCTGATGAGCGCACGCGACGCCGCCCAGGCGGGTGTGCTGCTCGAGCGGGTCGCCACCCCGCAGCGGCTGCCCAACGATTCCAGCGCATGGCTGGCCATGAGCGAACTTGGCGAGAACCTGGGTCGGCACGATTACGCGAAAACCGTCGGCGACGGCGCCATGGCGCGTTTCCATGACGGCACGACATACGCCTGGGCCGCACAGCAGAAATTCCGTGCAGGCGACAAGGAGGGCGCGAAGAAGCTGTTCGCCAAGGCGGTCGCCAAGGATCCCAAGAACACTCGCCTGCGCCTGGCCTACGCCAGCGTGTTGGCCCAGGGCGGCGACGAGAAGGCGGCCGCGAAACTGCTCTCCACCGGCGCCCAGGACAGCGACACATACACGATGCGGATGACGCTGGCCGCCCGTGCCAACGACAAGGCGGCCGTGGGCCGTCTCTACGACGAGATCCGCCACCAGTCGGACCACGTCCAGTCGGACAACGCCTTCACCTTGGGCCAGTTGGCCGAGTTGCTTGGCAAGCAGGAAGACGCGCTGGATTGGTACGCCGCGGTTGGCGATGACGATCCGCACATCTACGACGCCTCGGTGCGCAGCGCGGTCGTGCTCCACCTGCAGGGCAAGGACGACGACGCGCACGAGGTCGTCGCCGAGCTGCAGACCACCTACGCGGATCGGCCCGAGCAGTTGCTGAAGGCGTTTGCACTCGATGGCGAGCTTTACATGGATGCCCGTCAGTTCGACGCCGCCGCCGCTTCGTACGACAAGGCGCTGCGCGTCAAGCCGGACGACACCGACATGCTCTATGGCCGTGGTCTGGCCCTTGCCGAGGCGGGAAAGATCGACCAGGCCGTCGCGGACTTCCGCAAGGTGCTGGAGATCAAACCGGGCGATATCGAGGCGAGCAATGCCCTCGGTTACACACTGGCCGACAACGATCGCGATCTCAGCGAGGCGCAGAGCCTGATCCAGGCCGCCCGGAGCGCCCGTCCGGACGACCCGTCCGTGGCCGATTCCTGGGGTTGGCTGAAGTTTCGTCAGGGTCAGCTCGACCAGGCCGAAAGCACCCTGCGTAGCGCCTGGCTCAAGCGTAAGGATGCCGACATCGGGGTTCACCTGGCCGAAGTACTGTGGAACCGCGGCGAGCACGACGAGGCCCGCAAGGTCCTCAACGAGGTGCGTCACATCGATCCCAAGAACGCTTCCCTGGAGCGGACCGAGCGGAAGCTGAAACCTTGAGGGCGGTCCGAGTCTCCGCACCCCCTGTAGGAGCCGATTCATCGGCGATCCCTGCGGAGCGCGACGCCAATGGTCGCCTCAACCGCGAGCACCCATCGCCGATGAATCGGCTCCTACAGAGAGGCTTCGCCTTTCTGGTGATCGTGATGCTTGCCGCCTGCGCCACCACGAAAGCACCGGTGCGCCAACAGGGCGACTCCGTCACTCTCGGCATGCAAGAGCAGCGCGAGCGCAGCCTCGCCGATGCGGACCACTGGACTCTCGAAGGGAAGCTTTCCGTCAGCGATGGCAAGGACAACAACTCCGGTACGTTGACCTGGCGGCAGGATGGCGAGCGCTACGAGTTCACCGTGCGAGGGCCGATTACCGGGCGTACGTTCCGGCTCACCGGCGGCCCTGAAGGTGCCGAACTGGAAGGCCTGGATGGCGGCGCTCGTCGCGGCGCCGACGCCGAGTCACTGATGGCCAGCACCGTGGGCTGGCAAATTCCCCTTGCCGAGCTGAAACGCTGGGCCCTTGGCCTGCGTGCCGACACCGGTCCCGCGGACATCGCCTTCGGCGCCGATCGGTTGCCATCGCGTCTGATCCAGGACGGTTGGACCGTCGATTACAAGCAATGGGACGCCACGCGGCAACCGGCGATGCCGACCCGCGTTTTCGCCGAGAAGGCACCGTATAAAGTCAGGCTGTCGGTCGAGAATTGGTCGTTCGGTCAGTAGCGCGCCGCTATACTCCGCCCCTGTCGAAGCCCCCCGGTCCATGATGAATTTCCAGATCTCCCGCGCTCTTGCGGACGACGCCGAGCGCCTCTGTGCCATCGAGCGGGCCGCCGTCGAGCTGTTCCGTGGGCACGAGGCGTGGCACGCCTATTCATCCATGGCCTTGCCGGGCGATATCGTGCATGACCTGATCGTTCGGGGCCTGGTGTGGGTCGCCACGGTCGATGACGAGATCGTGGGTTTCGTCTGCCTCGATACCGAGGGCCCGCCCGATGTGATCGGCGTGGCGGAGATCGACGTGCTCCCGGCCTTTGGCGGCAAGGGCATCGGCGCTGCCCTGCTCGAACATGCCTGCCAGTGGGCGCGTGAGGCGGGGTATCGCCGCGTCGACCTGGGCACGCTGGCCGACGTACCGTGGAATGCGCCGTTCTATGCAAAGCATGGCTTCACGGTGGTCGACAAACACGGGCCGGCTTTTGCCCGGGCCCTTGAGCGCGATCGCGAAAACGGCTTCCCCGACCATCTGCGCGTCTTCATGAGTCGTCCCCTGGCGCCGCTGGAGGAGGGTGACTGGACCGCCTGGCCGGCCCCGGCCAAGCTCAATCTCTTTCTCCGCATCGTCGGCCGCCGCGACGATGGCTACCACGAGCTGCAGACCGTGTTCCGCCTTCTGGACTGGGGCGACGAAGTGCGCTTGCGGATTCGTGGCGACGGCGTGATCACCCGCCCGACGCCGATCAGCGGAGTCCCCGAAGATGCGGACCTGACCATCCGCGCCGCCCGTCTTCTCGCCGCTGAGACGCGGACCGAACTGGGCGCGGACATCGCCGTGGCCAAGCGCATCCCCATGGGTGGTGGCCTCGGCGGGGGTAGCTCTGACGCCGCCTCCGTCCTGGTGGGTCTGAATCTGCTCTGGCGGACCGGATTGGACGAAGACGCCCTGGCCGCCCTTGGGGTCAAACTCGGCGCCGATGTCCCCGTTTTCGTCCGGGGACGCTCGGCCTGGGCGGAGGGAGTGGGAGAGCAGCTGACCCCGATGCGCCTCCCTCGGCGCTGGTACGTGGTCGTGGATCCCCGTGAGAACGTGCCGACGGCGGCACTTTTCCGGGCCGTCGAATTGACACGAAATGCCCCGCGGGCGACAATTTCATCCTTTGTTTCCGGGGATTCCGCGGAGAACGCCTTCGAGCCCGTGGTTCGCGCGCGTCACCCGCGGGTAGCGTCTGCACTGGATTGGCTGGGCGGCTTCGGCCACGCTCGCCTGTCCGGAAGCGGTGGTTGCATCTTCCTGGAAACGAGAACCCACGAGGCGGCCCTTGCGGTCGCCTCGCGCTGTCCCGGGGGCTTCAGGGCCCACGTGGCAGCGGGTATCGACCCCTCGCCGCTGCATATTGCGCGGCACCGGATCGAAGCTTCGGGCATCGTGTCGTAAGGATGGGTAGGGCCGCGGGCTGCGGCAGCAATGCATTTGTTGGGGCGTCGCCAAGCTGGTTAAGGCACGGGATTTTGATTCCCGCATGCGCAGGTTCGAATCCTGCCGCCCCAGCCACCGTTCGCGGTGGCAGAACCGATCCAACCCCTCTCACGCCAGGAGTTCCTACGTGGATACGTCCACCCCGATGCTGTTCAGTGGCAATGCGCACCGCCTGCTTGCGGACGATGTCGCCGCTCGTCTCGGTATTCCGCTCGGCAAGGCCCTCGTCGGCCGGTTCAGCGACGGCGAGGCGCAGATCGAGATCGAGGAGAATGTTCGTAAGCAGGAGGTCTTCGTCATCCAGCCGACGGGTGCTCCCAGTGCGGAGAACCTGTTCGACCTGCTGGTGCTGATCGATGCGCTCAAGCGCGCATCGGCCGGTAGCGTGACCGCGGTGATGCCGTATTTCGGCTATGCCCGCCAGGATCGTCGCCCGCGCTCGGCGCGCGTGCCGATTACGGCGAAGCTGGCTGCCAAGATGATCGCGACGGCCGGTGCCGACCGCGTTCTGACGATCGACCTGCACGCCGACCAGATCCAGGGCTTTTTCGATATCCCGGTCGACAACGTGTATGCCTCGCCGGTGCTCCTGGCCGATATCTGGCGTCACCACAGCATGGATGACCTGATCGTGGTCAGCCCCGACGTCGGCGGCGTGGTGCGCGCCCGTGCGCTGGCCAAGCGCCTCGACGACGCGGACCTGGCGATCATCGACAAGCGCCGTCCGAAGGCGAACGTGGCCACGGTCATGAACATCATCGGCGACGTGGAAGGCAAGACCTGCGTGCTTGTGGACGACATCGTCGACACCGCCGGCACGCTCTGCGCCGCCGCGGCGGCGCTGAAGGAAAAGGGCGCCCGAAAGGTCGTCGCATACTGCGTTCATCCGGTGCTTTCGGGTGCCGCGATCCAGAACATCGAAGGCTCCCAGCTCGACCAGCTGGTGGTCACCAATACGCTGCCGTTGCGCGACAACGCCCGGGACTGTGCGAAAATCCGCCAGTTGTCGGTTGCGGAACTGCTCGCGGAGACGATCCGCCGCATCGCCTTTGGCGAATCGGTGAGCTCGCTCTACATCGACTGACGTATCGTTTTTCGGGCTCCCCTGGTCGCGGAGGAGCCCTTTACCAGTCGCCGGAAGGCGGCTTTCAACACTGAGGCAACACCAATGGCAACGAATCATCAGCTCACGGCTACCAGCCGCAAGATCGAGGGGAAGGGTGCGAGCCGCCGCCTACGTCTTGCCGGTTACGTGCCGGGTATCGTGTACGGCGCGGGCGACGCGCCGCAGGCGATCCAGGTCCTGCACAACGACGTCCTGCTCGGCTCGCGCTTCGAGTCGTTCTACTCCTCGGTCATCGACCTCACCGTCGACGGCAAGAAGCAGAAGGTCCTGATCAAGGACTGGCAGAAGCACCCGTTCAAGCAGCTCATGCTGCACATGGACTTCCTGCGCGTTAACGAGAACGAAGTCCTCAAGGTCGCCGTGCCGGTGCACTTCCTGAACCAGGAAAAGTCGCCCGCTGGCAAGACCGCCGGTCTGGTCATTTCGCACAACCTGACGGAAGTCACCGTCTCGTGCCTGCCGAAGGACCTTCCGGAGTTCATCGAGCTCGACCTGGCCAAGCTCTCCGCCGGCGACATCGTCCACCTGTCCGACCTCAAGCTGCCGGCCGGTGTGGAAATCCCTGAACTGGGTCTGGGCAAGGAACACGACGTCGCCGTCGTGACCGTCGCCTCGGTCCAGGAAGAAGTCGATCCGGAACCGGCTGCAGGCGTGGAAGCGCCGGCTGCCGAAGAAAAGCCGGCTGACAAGAAGTAATCAAGCCGATGTTGTAGGAGCCGATTCATCGGCGATCAGGGCAATGTGGGAGCCGATTCATCGGCGAAAAGCCAACGAAGCGGCGATGCCGATTTGCCCCATTGTCCAGCCATCGCCGATAAATCGGCTCCTACACAAGCCTGATTCGAGCATGGCAACACTACGTCTCATCGTCGGCCTCGGTAATCCCGGGGCCGAATACGTCAGGACCCGGCACAACGCCGGGTTCTGGTGTGTCGACGCCCTGGCGATGGAACAGGGAGAGCGTTGGACCTTCGACGGCAAGCTGCACGGCGAGACCTGCAAGCTGCGCCTCGGTGGCGAGACCGTCTGGCTGCTCAAGCCCGCGACGTTCATGAACAAGAGTGGCATCGCCGTCGCATCGGCGCTGCGCTACTACAAGATCGAGCCGGAAGAGTGCCTCGTCGCCCACGACGAGCTCGACCTCCCGCCCGGCACCGTCCGCATGAAGTTCGATGGCGGCCACGGCGGCCAGAACGGATTGCGCGACATCGTGGCCCATCTCGGTCACGGCAAGTTTCACCGCTTGCGGATCGGCATCGGCCATCCGGGGCATAAGGACAAAGTCACCCCGTGGGTGCTCGGCCGTCCCAATGCGGCCGACGAGGACGCCATCATGCACGGCATCGGGCGCGCGTTCGACGTGCTGCCGCTGGCGCTGGATGGCAAGTTCGAAGAGGCGATGAAACGCCTGCACACGGTCGCCTGACCGCACCAATCACTTCTACCGGACCTTAAATCGCCATGGGCATCAAATGCGGCATCGTCGGCTTGCCTAACGTCGGCAAGTCCACCCTGTTCAACGCGCTGACGAAGGCGGGGATCGCCGCGGCGAACTTCCCGTTCTGCACCATCGAGCCGAACACCGGCATCGTTCCCGTGCCCGACCTGCGCCTGACCCAGCTTGCTGACATCGTGAAGCCGCAGCGCGTGATTCCCACCACCATGGAATTCGTTGACATCGCAGGCCTCGTGGCCGGTGCATCGAAGGGCGAAGGCCTGGGCAACAAGTTCCTTGCACACATCCGCGAGACCGATGCGATTGCGCACGTCGTTCGCTGCTTCGAAGACGGCAACGTCATCCACGTGGCGAACAAGGTCGATCCGATCTCCGACATCGAAACCATCGACACCGAGCTGGCGCTGGCCGATCTCGAAGCCGTGCTGAAGGCGCTCGACCGCGCCACGCGCGCGGCGAAAGCCAATGACAAGGACGCGATGGCGAAGAAGCCCGTCCTGGAGAAGCTCCGAGTCGCGCTCGACCAGGGCAAGTCGGCTCGCTCGGCTGGTCTGGACGCCGAAGAGAAGGCGCTCGTCCGCGACATGTTCCTGATCACGATGAAGCCGCTGATGTACATCGCCAACGTGGCGGAAGACGGCTTCGAGAACAATCCGCACCTGGACGCCGTGCGCGCCCACGCCGCGCAGGAGGGTGCCGAGGTGGTGCCGATCAGTGCGGCCATCGAGGAAGAGCTCTCCCAGCTCGAAGATGCCGACCGCGACGAGTTCCTCAAGGATCTCGGCCTTGACGAGCCGGGCCTCAATCGCCTGATTCGCGCCGGTTACCGTCTCCTCGGACTGCAGACCTACTTCACCGCCGGCGAGAAGGAAGTCCGCGCCTGGCAGGTCCGCGCCGGTTCCACCGCGCCGCAGGCCGCCGGCGTCATCCACACGGACTTCGAGCGCGGCTTCATTCGCGCTGAAACGGTCGCCTTCGACGACTTCATCAAGTTCAAGGGTGAGCAGGGCGCCAAGGAATCCGGGCGCCTGCGCCTGGAAGGCAAGGATTACCTGGTGAAGGAAGGCGACGTGCTGCACTTCCGCTTCAACGTCTGATCAAAGGCGTCATCGCCGGTACGAAAAAGCCACGGCTCTCGCTGTGGCTTTTTTGTTAGCTCTGGTCGACATCTTCGATCTTGACCAGTACCCATTGATAGCCAGGAGGAGCCGTGCGTCGTCCGTCTTCTGGCCTTTCCGAAGCCTCGAGAAGGAATCTTTCGGGCGGAGGGGGACGGGGATGCGGCGGCGGCGGGTTGGCGTTGTAGAAGCGTCCGTAGAACAGTGTCTCGATGTCGGGGGCATCGTGGACTGACTTACTCAATGATTTTCTCCTTCGGTGTGACGAACTCAACGAGCACCACGTCAGCTACATCTATCACCAGCGTCTCCATCCTGGAATTGCTTCTGTCGGTGTTTGGGAGCCTTCGTGTGGCTCTGGTCACTAGAAAATGGCCCTTTTCCGCATTCGACGGCCAGATGGACGGCCAGCCGTAGACCTCGGTCTTGTCCCTGAGGTGCAGCACGACGAATTGCGAATAATCCGAGAAAATGGTGAACCACTCGCAGGGGTGAGAGGTTCTCCTGGTGACGTTTCGCTTTCGAAGTGCACCGTGCACCAGGTCGTGATTTGTCGCTGTGGAGACGACGAGCCCTAGGGCAAGGGCCGATACGACGGCAGCGACGAGCTCGCAGCCCGCATTCCATGCGCCGAAGACGTACCAATTACCGATATGGATTGCGACTCGCTTCTCGAGTACGACGAGAGCCTGCACCACGGCCGTGTAGATCAGCGCCTGAACCGTGCGCTCGAATTGGGATGGCTTGTCGTGGGAAGTCAGTCCGAAATACACCCAGGTCACCAGAAATCCGGGAGCCAGGTACTGGAGCAGGGCGATAACTTCCGTCGATATCTCGGGCATGTCGGCAGCGTCGGGATGGGTCGGTTAACTTGCCCGGAGGAAGACCCGTTCGCCCACTCATCCACGCCCTGGGCGTGCTGCAGGCACGCGCTGAAATACGTGTACTCGGGCGCTGTCGTCCCGCAAGCACAATTCAATCGCTTGCAATCCAATATCCACGACCCTACATTCCGGGGATGAGCAAGAACACCCTTCCGCCGGACATCGAAGCACCTCGCACCCTCGACGGGCAGCTGTGCTTCGCGCTGTATTCGGCGAACCTGGCGATGGGCAAGCTCTACCGGCAACTGCTTGCGGGCCTGGAGCTGACCTATCCGCAGTACCTGGTCATGCTGGTGCTGTGGGAAGGCGACGGCATTACCGTGTCGGAGCTTGGCGAGCGCCTGTTCCTCGACTCCGCCACACTTACTCCGCTGCTAAAGCGTCTGCAGACGGCCGGACTGGTTCAGCGCACCCGCGGCACCCGCGACGAACGCCAGGTTATCGTCACGCTTACGGACGAGGGTAAGGCGCTGCGGGAGAAGGCAGGTCAGGTCCCTGTTGAAGTCTTCTGCGCGACCGGCTGTGAGATCGATGAAGTAGTCGGCCTCAAGAGTCAGCTGGAAAAGCTCCGCGCCGGGCTGATCGACACCAACAACGCCTGAGCGACGCGCCGGCTATCAGCCGGTGATCTGCCGCTGCATGTGGTCAAGGTACTGATCCAGTTCCGCCACGCTGGCGAACACCTCGGCCACCGGCACCGCCTTGACGATATCGAAGACTTTCTTCACCTGCGGTTGCGGGTTGAGCAGGAGCGTGCGGCCATCGCGGTCGTGCATCTGCTTGCGCAGTTGCGCAAGGCTGCGCAGGCCGGCGCTGCTGATGTATTCCAGGCCGGAAAGTTCGATGACCAAGGTGCCGCCGTTGTCGACCAACGGCGTGATATCACGTAAGGCTTCGTCGAGATCGCCAAAGGTCGCCGCGTCGAGTCGCCCCTCGAGCCAGACGGTAGTACGGGCGGGAATCGGGCTTTCGCTGCGAACGATCAAGGTCATGGGGAAGGCTCGTCGGACAAGGATGGATCGAAGCGGATAACGACACGGTTGCCGTGTGCGTCGCGTGCATATTCGAAGTCGCTGGCGATGCTACGCGCCAGGTGCAGTCCCAGCCCGCCGATCTCCCGATCTGCGATGTCACCGGGCAAATCGGGCGGGTCGTACAGGAGGGGGTCGAACGCTTCGGCGTCGTCACGCAGTTCCAGGCGGACGATGTCGGCGCGGATCTCGAGGTGGATATCGATCTTGCCTTCGCGGCCGTCCGGATAGCCGTGGCGCACGGTATTGACCAACAGCTCCTCGAGAACGAGCCGCACGTCGGCGCGGCAGGCGTTGTCGATAGCCGCGCGGTCGAGAGTGAGCTCCGCCCGATCGAGGGCGAGGAACACGTCTTCGAGGCGGTTAGGAATGCACAGCCGCATCGAAGCGGGCTCCCTTTGCACCGGTGTCGTGCCAGGTCAGGGCGAGCAGGGCGATGTCGTCGTAGGCGGCGGCGCCTTCGACATAAGCATCGACATCATTCAGCACGCGATCGACGAACGTTTCCGGGGTGGCGCCTTCCTCGACGCGCGACACGCTTTCGAGCAGCGCGTGCGCGCCGTAAAGCTTCTGGTTTCCGGCATGCGCCTCGCTGACGCCGTCGGTGTACATGAGCACGGTGTCGCCCCCTAGCAGCGTGAGTACGCGCACAGGGTAGCGCGCTTCGCGGTCGAGGCCGAGCGCGGGGCCGGTTTCGACGTCGACCAGGATGGCCGTGCCACCCGCGTGCAACACCGGTTGTTCGTGTCCTGCGCTGGCGAGTGCGAGCAACCCGGTTTCGGTTTCGACCACGCCGCACAGCAGGGTGACGAACATGCAGGTGTCGTTGCCCTTGCACAGTTCGCGGTTGAGCGCGCCGAGGATGTCGCTGGGCGAGCGTGCATGGGTGGCGATCGTGCGCGCCAGCGTGATCGTGCGTGCCATGAACAACGCGGCGGGAATGCCTTTGTCCGAGACGTCGCCGACCATCACGCAGACGTGCCGCGCGCCGAGTGCGAAGTACGTGTAAAGGTCGCCGCCGACCGCACTGGCCGGGCGCAGCGCCGCATGCAGTTCGAGCCGGCCATCGTCGGCCAGCCAGTGCGCTTCGGGGATCAAGGCGAGCTGTATCTGCCGGGCGATTTCGAGTTCGCTGGCCATGCGTTCCTGCTCGCGCGCCGTGCGTTTGGCGGTATCGATGTGGCCAGCGAGCTGGTGGCGCATCTGGTCGAACGCGCGAGTGAGTCGGCCCACCTCATCGTTGCGGCGAACCACGGGCAGGGCGAAGTCGAGGTCGCCGCGCGATACGTTTTCCGCGCGCTCGGCGAGCACGCCCAGCGGTGCCATCAATCGCCGCGTCACGACCAGCGTGATCAGGGATACGCCGGCAAGGGCGAGTACGCCGAGCATGATGTCGACCATATAGGTGCGGCGCAGGTCGGCCAGCACTTCGCGTTCCGGCATGCTCAGGCCGAAGGTCCAGCGGGTGCCCTTGATCGGCACGAAATACACCCAGACGGGCTCGCTCACGCGGCCGCCTTCCTCGGGCGTGATGCGTACCGGGTTGCGATTCTCTGCCACGGCGGAAAGGAGCGGCCGGCTGCCCCGGGTTCCGATGTAGGAGAGCCAGTCGTGGGCCAGGAACTCGCCGTTGGCGTCGAGCACGAAGGCGGAGGCATGTTCGGGCTTGGTCAGCCCGCCGAGCAGTTTCTGCAGCCAGTCGAGGCTGATGGTGGCGTCGGCGACGCCGATCACTGGCAGATTCTTCCCTGGAATAGCCATGGAAAAGCCGACCAGGGTCTCGTTGCGTTCCTCCGACCGGAACGGTGCCTGCCAGCATCCGCTGTCGCAGTTCAGTCCGCGAATGAACCAGGGTGAGCTCCAGTAGGGCTCCGGATCGCTCAGGCGGCTGCCCATGACGATGCCGCCATCCGGCTTGCGCCGGGCCACCGGAGCGTCGTCCTCGCGCAGGGCCGAACGGTCGTGGGGTACGAAGGCGGCGCTGATGTCCCCGATCTCGGGGTTGGCGGCAAGAATGTCGTGGATGATCGCCGGCGCCTCTTCGCGCCGTGAGCTGAGCAGGCTGGCCAGGACCTGGTCGACCTTGGCGACACCGTCGATGCGCGCCTGGATGCGGTTGGCGGCGGACGTGGCTATGGCCGAGGCCTCTCGCTCGGTCTGCCTGAGGGTCTGCTCGCGGGTATGTGTCAGCAGCAGGCCGCCCGTGACGATCAGGACGATCGCCGACCCCAGCAGGACGGCCAGGGCGAGTCGGGAGGCGACGCTGCGAAGGACCATCAGGTATTCCTGGGGTGTGTGGAGCCGAATCTATGCTGGCTGGGGCGGCCGGACAAGCCGTCGAGAGGCCATAATGCGACTTTTCAGAGCAAGGTAATTGCATGCCCGGCACGCAACGTGAGGTCGAATTCCGCTTCCTGGCCCAGCCGACCGACGTGAACTTCGGTGGAAAGGTCCATGGAGGCATGGCGATGAAGTGGCTGGACCAGGCCGGTTATGCCTGTGCCGTGGGTTGGAGCGGCGCCTATTGCGTCACGGCCTCGGTCAGCGGCATCCAGTTCCTCGCACCGATCCTGATCGGCGACCTGGTCACCGTGCGGGCCCGCCTTATCCATACGGGTACCTCGAGCATGCACCTGTCGGTGGATGTGTTGGCCCGGGACCTGCGCAGTGGCGAGCAGCGCCTGGCCACCAGCTGCGTCATGGTCTTCGTTGCGCTCGACAAGCCGGACGGCGGCAAGCCTACCCCCGTACCGCCGTGGAAGCCGGTGGAAGAGAGGGATTTGCGCCTGCAGGAATACGCACTGAAGCTGATGGAGATGTCGCGCGCCATGGAGCCGCTGGTTCTCGCCACTCGCGAGGCGTAAAAACGCTTCCCTTCACAGGGGCACCTCGCTACACTTCGCGGCCCACCCGTCGACGGCCCGTATCGACGGGGTGTCCGGGCCTCCGGAAGCCGTCATTGCAGGCTGATTCGCCTGCAGAAGTTATTGACAGTTTCCGGGACGCTCGCGACAATAGGCGTTCTATGTTGGAGGAATACCCAAGCGGCCAACGGGGGCAGACTGTAAATCTGCTGGCTTACGCCTTCGGTGGTTCGAATCCACCTTCCTCCACCAGACGAGTTCCGCGCAGTGCGGGAGTAGTTCAATGGTAGAACTTCAGCCTTCCAAGCTGATTGTGCGGGTTCGATTCCCGTCTCCCGCTCCATTGTAACTTCGCGCGCTGCGTAATCGTGCTCATGTAGCTCAGTCGGTAGAGCACTTCCTTGGTAAGGAAGAGGTCGCTGGTTCGATTCCAGTCATGAGCACCATCTTCGTCGTCCGCGGCGGTTCCTTTTTTACTATCTCATTGGCT